>JGI10211J14876_10001141_pt1 | contig 11663 bp, 8 predicted proteins | sample Etolagsediment_FD_14876 | JGI IMG/M metagenome (IMG submission 14876)
GGCAGATTCGGCGCGCCCGCCGATAGTTGGCTCCACCCAGCCCTACGGCCCGGCGAAGTTTATTTGGAATGACCCGGCAATGCCTGTATTAATGAGACGAAGCGATAGATGGTTTGGCCTGTTGAGGAATTCGGTTAATGCCGATTACACCTGGCGGCTCAGCGATACGACTACGGTCCTGGCCGATATGAATTATGACATCAAAAGCAGCGTCGTTCAGCAGTTGAATGTGGGCATTTCACGATATGTGCATCCGGATATCAGCTACTATATCGGGAACCGGTATCTGCGGCCGGTGATTGTCCCCGCTAAGAGCGGCGTCGAGAGGGGCTCGAATTCAGTCATTATGGCCGCGACCTATGCCATGAATCCAAAATATACCGCGATATTTGCCCAGGAATACAATTTTGACTACGGGAAAAACGTCAAAAGTGAGCTGACAATTCTGAGGCGTTATCACCGAATGTATTATGGTTTTACTTTTGCCATGGACGAGTCTCTTAAAAGAAAATCCGTGGTGTTCAGTATATGGCCGCAGGGCGTCAAGGAACTGGCTTTAGGCAGACGAAAATATATCGCGCTTGTGGGCTCGTCGAGTGAAGACTGACAAATTCTCTTGAAATCCCGAACAAAAAAGGATAAACTAAGTATCGGTTTTTGAGTCTTCTGCAAAATCGAGGTTAGGTATAACCCTATACCGGTTTTTATTTAGAGGAGTTTCTTATGGCTTTAGTTGATACAAAAAAGATGTTCGAAACGGCCTACAAAAACGGCTATGCGATTGGTGCGTTCAATGTCAACAACATGGAAATCACTCAGGGTATCGTAAACGCCATCGCCGAGGAAAAGGCCCCTTTGATTCTGCAGATTTCCAGAGGGGCAAGGGCATACGCCAGCATGAGCTACTTAAGAGCGATTATCGATGTGGCGGTCGAGGAAAATCCCGACATCCCAATCGTTATGCACCTCGACCATGGAGATACCTTCGAGACTTGTAAGCAGTGTGTCGATGATGGTTTTACCTCGGTGATGATTGACGCATCGACCCATCCGTTTGAAGACAACATCGCCGTCACCAAAAAGGTTGTTGAATATGCTCATGACCATGGTGTGGTAGTCGAGGCTGAACTTGGCCAATTAGGCGGAATCGAAGAAGACGTCGTCGGCGTTTCGGCAGATGATATTTCCAGCCATCTTGCAGACCCCGACCAGGTGGTCGAGTTTGTCGAAAGGACAGGCTGTGATTCATTAGCTGCTGCAATCGGCACAAGCCATGGCGCTTACAAGTTCAAAAAAGCACCGACGCTTGCCTTCGACGTAATAGAAGAGATTCAGCAAAAGATGGAGGCGGCTGGAACAAAAAATTATCCCCTTGTTATGCACGGCTCCAGCAGCGTCCTTAAGGAATTCAAAGACCTGATTAACAAGTATGGCGGCGATATGCCTGATGCAATGGGTGTTCCTGAAGAGATGCTCAGCCAGGCGGCAAAGATGGCTGTGTGCAAGGTTAATATCGATACCGACCTGCGGATGGCCCTGACCGCCAAGATCAGGCAGGTCTTTGCGGAAAAGCCGGCCGAGTTCGACCCGCGTAAATACCTCGGCCCCGGCAGAGAGGCTATCAAAGCTATGGTCAAGCACAAGCTGCACGTCCTCGGCTGTGCCGGAAAGGCCGCAGAGTGTACATAGCCCGTAAGGAGTCCCTAGGACTGGCGTAATGCTAATGCCGGATAGGAGGAACCATTTATTGTTAAATTAAATCCTTGCTAAACTAAAGGCTTTTTTTGTCCGATAAGTATATTTGGAGCGTATGCCTTGGTCGCTTAATTCTTAACCATGATTTTTTAACTGATACAAGGTCATCTATTGCGAACTTATAACAATAAACACAGATATTGGATTACCTGGCTACTGGTGTCGGTTTTATTAGCCACCTGGTGTGAATGCGCCGACGGAGTTTCTAAAGGGATGCCGGCGCCGCGTACCAGGCCCCGGCGAACCGTCAAAACCCTCATCAAGGAAACACCTGAAGCCAAAATAGTGATTGCCTCAGCCTGTGAAAAAATTCTGACCAGTGACTTTGAAACTGCCGGCCGGATTATTGAAAATTCCGCTATCTCCGGAAGCAAAGGCCTTGAACAGTTAGCGGTGATTATCGATGAATATGGAGCCATCAAGGCCAGACGAGATAACTCCAGAAACAGTGCCTACACTGAGCAAATCAATGAACTCCAAGAAATCCAACAAAAAAACCGACCAGAAGATGTAAATGACCTTGCCGAGGTCTTTGCGCCGATCATAAAGGCGGTGCAACACGCTGACAAAAGCGAGAAAGAGGCTCTACTCGAAGAGCCTTTCGTAAAGCAAATAATTGAAAAAGCCCTGCAGGCCGGCCGCCGGTACGAGGCGCAGGGGGATTGGGTCAATGCCTATGCGAGCTGCTATTACTGGTTGACGACCCTGGACGAGGATAACACCGATTATAAAAACCATGCCGATGAGCTTGTCGAAAAGGTGAGGATAGAAATATCGCTGAAGGACAATAGCTGCGAAACAAGTGCCGAGCGGCACGAGGGCATCAAGCCCGAGATGTTTCTTCGCGCCGTCAAGGCGCTGGATTTTAACTATGTCAGTATCGTTGACTATCCCGAGATGGCCGACAAGGGACTTAAACGGTGCCGACTGCTCGGGCAGGTGCTCGCAAAAGCCGACGAGGAGTTGGCCTACCAGGCCGATGCGAAAAAAGTCGCCAAATGGTCGGCAGGACTTGATCAAATCCGAAAAGATTTGACCGGTTCCTTTGCGACGGTTACGAGGGACAGGTTCTTAAAGATATTCGAGAAGATTCTCGCCTTGAATCCCGTAACCATCCAGCTACCTCAGGAGGTCATTGTGGCCCAGTTTTCGGAGGCCGCTTTTGAGGCGCTCGACCCATATACAAGCTTGGTCTGGCCCTGGCAGGTCAGGGATTTCGAAAAGAATATGACACAGAAATTCCCCGGCATCGGTGTGCAAATTTCCAAGGCCACCGGTGTTCTGAAAGTAGTTAGTCTGATACGGGACACCCCTGCCTATTCATCCGGGCTTGATGCCGACGACGTTATTTTAGCCGTTGACGGAGAGCCGACCGACGATATGACCATCTATTGCGCAGTCAGCAAAATCACAGGCCCAAAAGGCACAAAGGTAACCCTGACGGTAAAACACGCCGACTCCGACGAAATCGAAGATATTACTATCACGCGGGACAGGATAATCGTGCCCACTATCCGAGGCTGGCAGCGGGCAAAAGACGGTAAATGGCTCTACATGATTGACCCGGCAAATGATATCAGCTATATACGCATCACTAATTTCACCGAAACAACCGCACCGGATATGGAAAAGTTGCTGAAAGGGCTCGAAAGGAAAGGGCTTGAGGGTCTTATCATCGATTTGCGTGACAATACCGGCGGCTACCTCTCTGCCGCCGCTGCCGTGGCCGATATGTTTATCACCGAAGGCCTGATAGTTAAAAGTCAGCCACGCTGGGGTGTTCCCACCTACGAGGACGCCGACAAAAAGGGAACGCATCCGGATTACCCTCTCGTGGTCTTGATAAACGAACGTTCCGCAAGCGCTTCTGAAATTGTCGCCGGCGCCCTGCAGGATCCAAAGTACAAACGTGCTACAATTGTCGGCCAAAGAAGCTACGGCAAAGGCAGCGTTCAGACCATAACACAGTTCCCCGGCGGCGGCTCACAATTTAAGTACACGATGGCCTATTACCACCTCCCCTCCGACCAGCGAGTAAAGAATCGCTACCTTATGGCCAAGAAAGGCAGAAAGGACTGGGGCATCTCGCCGGATGTGGAGGTTAACGTAAAACTGCGAACCGAGGAATATCGAAAAATGATAGAGGTCCATGCTGCCAACGAAGTATTGGTAAAAACCGACCGCAATGGAGTCTCCAAATCGGTGAAACGGTATTCGCTGGCCGAAACGATAGAGGCCGACCCGCAACTGGCGGTAGGGCTGCTCGTGTTAAAGGGCAAAATGATTCAGATAGGCCGTGTACTTGATTTGCCGGTGACAACCAGCGCCAGTGCAAAAGCCCAACTCTCCGCCGGTAGTTAAAAAAGGGAAAATCAGGAATCGTAAATTAGAGGGGTATCCGTTTGGCAGAGCAAACAGGTCTAAGCAAGCTCGAACAGGCCAGACAGCAGAAGCTCTCTCGTTTGCGGCAGTTGGGCGCAGACCCATACGGCGCCAGGTTTGACGGCGCAGAAGCCGCAGCCAAAGTCAGGGAAAGATTCGTTGATGGCAAGGCCGACCAGCGCAGCCGCTGTGCCGGCCGGATTGTGCTGCTGCGCGATATCGGCAAACTGATTTTCATTACACTCCGAGATTCAACCGGAACCATCCAATTGGGTCTGTCCAAGAAACTGCTTTCGAAGCAGTGGGACCTTGTCAAACTTTTGGAACTCGGAGACATCATCGGCGCCGCCGGCGAGTTGGGCCGAACCAAAACCGGCGAGATTACCATCTGGGCCGAGACTGTAACGCTGCTGGGCAAGGCGCTTCTGCCCCCACCGGAAAAATTCCACGGATTGGCCGATGCGGACTTGCGCTACAGACAAAGATATGTTGACCTGTGGGCCAACCCCGAGGTGATGCGGCGGTTCAAAAAGCGAAGCGCTATTGTCTCCGACATCCGCAGCTTTTTGCAGGAACAAGGTTTCATTGAAGTCGAAACGCCGATGATGCAGACCATTGCGGGCGGAGCGGCGGCAAAGCCTTTCATCACCCATCACAACACCCTTGACATGGACCTTTACCTGCGGATTGCACCGGAGCTGTTTCTAAAGCGACTGTTAATCGGCGGAATGGAAAAGGTCTTCGAGATAAACCGCAACTTCCGCAACGAAGGTCTGAGCACAAAACACAACCCTGAATTTACGATGCTGGAACTGTACCAGGCCTACGCCGACTACAACGTCATGATGGACATCGCTGAAGAGCTTATCAGCCTGTTGGTTGAAAGGCACTGCGCCGGCCCGCAGATTGATTTCGGCGAAATGACGATTGACTACGCCCGTCCGTGGCACCGAGCCAAGTACGCCGACCTGTTAGCCGAGTACGCCGACTGTAACATCGACGATATCGCCGCCATCCGCAAAAAGGCCCGAAAACTCGTGATAAATGAAGCTCAAATGGACGATGCGATAGTCATTGACAAAGTGTTCGCCGCTGCGGTCGAAGAGCACCTTATCAACCCCACGTTTGTAATTGATTACCCCGCCCAGCTTTGTCCGCTGACAAAACCCCGCAGTGAAAATCCAAAATTCGCCGAGCGTTTTGAGTTGTACATCGCAGCAATGGAAGTGGCCAATGCCTATACGGAGCTTAACGACCCCGCCGTTCAAGAAGCCAATTTCAAGATGCAGCTGCGGGGCCAAACCGAGACAATGGCGAAAATGGATGCCGATTTTATCACCGCCCTTAAGTACGGCATGCCGCCAGCCGGCGGACTGGGCATCGGCATCGACAGGCTGATTATGCTGCTGACCGGCGCGACGAGCATTCGCGACGTAGTGCTGTTTCCGTTGCTAAAACCGGTACCGCCGAAATCTTAAGCGTCGTTTCAAGTTGTGACATGAAACCCCGGGTAAAACCCGGGGCTAAATATTGGATTTGGCGCCTGCGCAGGAAATTTTATGAAACAATTAAGCCTTTTCCTTTGTTTCAAATACTTCTGTAGGAAAAAAATCGTGCTTTTGAGCATTGCCGCCGTCGCGTTGTCGTGCGCTTTGCTGATAACGGTGGCAAGTCTGTTTACCGGTTTCATCGAGGCCATCGAAAACAGCGCCGACGACCATCTGGGCGACATCGTCATCGGCGCCCCACTTGGTCTTAAGATCTCTAAATACGACCGGCTTATAAACGACCTCGAAAAAAACTACCTTATAGAAGCCGCCACCGCCGTCCTCTCCGGCCAGGGACTTTTGCACATGGGTAAAGGCACCGGCGACGTCCGGGCGGTCCGGATTTGGGGCATCGAAGCGGCAGGGCGGGCGAAAGCTACGCCCTTTGCGGATTTGCTTGTCAGACAGAAAAACAAAAACACACCGCCCACTTTCGCCGTTGAAGACTCTGCCGAGCAGTTGGGCGGCTTTGTAGGGATAGGCGTCGTTGCAAAACCGGACGATGTGACCGATGAATACGATTTCGAGCAGGTAACCGCAAGCATCGGCCGTGAGGTCTTTCTCACCACCGGCACAAAAGAGCTTAAACGCAGGACTATAAAGTTTACAATCGCCGATGTCGTCTTCAGTGGCGTTTACGAGTTCGACAAGGACTTCATATATTTACCCATCGATGAACTGGCCGAAAAACTGTACCCATCGCAGGGCAAAATAGCTGATATGATTCAAATCAGGCTCAGCCGCAAAGTAGAGCCACAGGCAGCTCTGCCGGTTGTTCGGGGCATCTGGCAAAACTTCGCCGACAATGAACTGGGCTGGACAAATTATGCCATATCACTTGCAAAGGTCAGCACCTCAAGGCAAATGCAGGCCAGGCTCCTCGCAGAGTATAGAAAACAGATGGCGATGCTCATGCTGATATTCGGCGTAGTAAGCGCAGGCGTTGTGCTGCTCATATTCTGCATATTTTATCTGATAGTTATGACCAAGCAAAAAGATATTGCCATAGTAAAAAGCTGCGGCCTAAGCTCGGGCGCGGTCGCCGTGCTGTTTGTAGTATTCGGACTCATAATAGGTCTTATCGGCTCAGCCTTCGGCGTTGTCATGGGATACCTGTTTACGAAAAACGTCAATTATATTGAGCATTTGATAAGCGTATTGTTCGACCTGAAGCTGTGGAAAAGCAGTACATACATGTTTACCAGAATACCGAATCAGGTGAACTGGGAATCGGTCCTTTGGGTTGGGCTTGCTGCGGTCTTGGCCGCTGCCCTCGGCGCGGTGATACCGGCTATCGCCGCTGCCGGAGTAAGACCCGTAAAGATCTTGAGATATGAGTAACTGCCCGATATTTAGTTTCGGTGCTCGATTGTAATGTATAAGATTATTTTGCCAACAAGATATTTACTGAAAAGGCGCGTAACATACCTCGCCGTCGCCGCGGTGGCGCTGTGTGTTTTCACTGTTGTCGTGGTGATGACGGTGATGAATGGCCTAGTGGGCGAGTTCAAAGGCAAAAACCACGACTTCGTGGGAGATTGTATTGTCGGTACGGATTCTTTAGTGGGCTTTGCTTATTACCCCGACTTTTTAAGTAAGCTCAGGGAACAAGACTTTGTGCTGGCGGCGGCACCGGTTGCAAAAGGCTTTGGTCTTTTGACGCAGCCCGGAACCGGTCAGAACATCGGCGTTGAGATTATGGGCATTGAGCCGGCCAGCTTCTGCCGGGCGACACAATTCGCCCAGACACTTTATTACCACAAAGACAATCCCGGCGCCGCCTTTACGCCGACTTATGACCCGGCCCTTGCCGGCTGTGTCGTCGGCATCGATATGGTAGCCGGAACCCGGGACAGCTTGGGCCGGTATCACCACGACCCGGAATCGCCCCGAATAGAACTGATGATAACCTGCTTCCCTTTAACCGCCAAAGGTGCCCTGGCGAAAGCAGGAACCGACCTTGTCAACACCAAGACCTTCCACTACAGCGACGACAGCCACACCGGCCTTGTCAAAGTCGACAGTCGAATGATTTACGTCCCCTTTGACTCCGCTCAGAAGCTTTTTGGCATGGCCGGGCCAAACCCCCGCGCAAGTGCAATTCATGTTAAATTCGCTGAAGGTGTGCCGCTCAAAACAGGCGTCGAAAAAATTGCCAAAATGTGGGATAGTTTCGTAGCGACCCATAAAAATGAAACCTACGCCTACCTGTTGAAAAACGCAACCGTGCAGACCTGGCTTGACTATCGTCGAAGCTCCATCGCACCTATGGAAAAGGAGCAAACTATGCTGATTTTGCTCTTTGCAATGTTGGGCATCATCACGGTGTTCATAATCTTCGTGGTTTTCTACATGATTATCAGCCACAAAAGCAAGGACATCGGCATACTCAAAAGCGTCGGCGTTTCCAGAGGCGCCGTTGTACAGCTATTTCTTACCTTTGCCGCCCTTGTGGGAATCGTCGGGGCAGGTATCGGTGCAGCTGCCGGGTGTGCGTTTCTAATCAAAATCAATGACATGGAAGACTGGCTGTTTGAGCATTTCGGCTGGCAGTTATGGGACAGGACCGTCTATGCAATAGGTGATATTCCAAACAATATCGAGCCGGATGTCTTGGCGATTATAATAGCTTCGGCTATACTTGCCGCGCTGCTCGGGGCGCTTTTGCCGACTGCACGAGCAGCCCGACAGCAGCCGGTCGAGGTATTACAGGTGAGCCAATTATGAATGAGATACTCACAGCAAGCGGAATATACAAGTCATATAAGATGGGCCAGACTAAAATCGAGGTGCTCAAAGGCCTTGACCTGACGGTGCAGAAGGGCCGGTTCATAGCGATAGTCGGTGCCTCCGGCAGCGGAAAAAGCACCCTCCTGCACATTTTAGGCGCACTCGACGAGCCGGATGACGGGTCGGTCCAGTTCGAGGGTAAGAGGCTGGATAAGTTTCGAGCTAAGCAGTTAAACAGATTCCGCAACAAAATGGTAGGTTTTGTGTTTCAGTTCTATCACTTGTTGGACGAGTTAAATGTGCTGGAAAACGTGGCTTTGCCGGCTATGGCCCAATGCAGCTCGTTCGGATGGCTGAAACGGCGAAACCAGGCCAAAAAACACGCTAAAAGGCTTCTTGAACGGCTCGGCCTGGCCGAGAGAACCAACCATAAACCTTATCAGCTCTCCGGCGGCGAGCGGCAGAGAGTCGCTATCGCAAGGGCACTTATGAATGAGCCGAAGCTGCTCCTGGTAGATGAGCCGACAGGAAACCTTGACTCCGAGACGGGAAATGGTATCCTGAATGTGCTCGAGGAGCTGAATAATAATGGCCAGACTATTGTAATGGTCACGCATGACGAAACAATTGCCCAGCGGGCACATAGTGTTATAAGGCTGGCCGACGGTAAAATTGTGTAAGCCGCCAATCGTATTTGGCGCAACGGAAACTGTAATATAGCGGAGATTTAACTATGGCTTTGAAAGTTTGGTTGTATGACAGGCTCGTTGACGAGGCCGATGCAAAGATTTCCGTCTTTGACCACGCTCTGCTCTATGGTGACGGTGTCTTTGAGGGAATCCGCGTCTACAGCGGCAAAATCTTTGAGTTTGATGCCCACCTTGACAGGCTCTACAATTCGGCCAAGGTTATTCGCCTCGTCATCCCCATGGACAAACAGACGCTGGCCGCCGCAGTCACAAAAACCGTCGAAGCTAACAATGCTGTCGATGGCTATATCAGGCTAATCGTTACGCGCGGCGCCGGAGACCTTGGATTAAACGCCCTCATCTGCGAAAAAGCCGCCATAATCATCATAATCGCTGATAGCATTCAACTCTATCCGGAAGAGCTTTACGAAAAGGGTCTTAAGGTCGTAAGCGCTGCCACCATCCGCAACCACCCACTCTCGCTGCCGCCGCAGATAAAGAGCCTTAATTACCTCAACAACATCTTGGCTAAGATTGAGGCCCTCGATAAAGGCGTAAGCGAGGCTATTATGTACAACCACGAAGGTTACGTCGCCGAGGCCGTCGCCGACAACGTCTTTATAGTCAAAAACGGCGTCATCTACACCCCGCCGACTCAGGCAGGCTCCCTCCCGGGCATCACACGGGCTGTCGTGATCCGGCTGGCCAAAAAAGAAAACTTAGAGGTCATTGAGAAGAATCTTACGCGGTTCGATTTGTATGTCTGTGATGAATTCTTCCTGACCGGCACCGCCGCCGAGGTAATCGGCATTGTTGACATCGACGGCAGAGTCATCGGCGACGGCAAACCGGGGCCCATTACCAGACTGCTTAAAACAAAGTTTTACGAATATGCCCGCTCCTGAAATGAACAAGGCGGCATCAAAGACCGCGGTTAATACACGTCTGACCAGTCTGTTCGGTATAATCACAGACCAGCTCGAACAGGCCAGAAAATGCATCGCCGAACAATTGGTCACCTCAAGTGAGCCTCTGAATGACCTGTGCGGCCACATCACCGCCAGACGGGGCAAAATGCTCCGCCCGGCTCTGGTGCTGCTTGCGGGCGAATGTTGCGGGCCTACAACACAAGCGCACATTGATATTGCCACAATCGTTGAACTTATTCATACCGCTACACTGCTGCATGACGACGTTATCGATGAAGCCCAATACCGTAGAAACAGCGCGACCGTCAACTCACTCTGGGGCAACGAATCAGCCGTCCTGTTAGGGGATTTTCTGCTGAGCAAGGTCTTTGCAATGTGCGCCCGGCTTGAATCGCCGCAGATCGCCCAAACGCTTTCCGATACCGCTGTGCGGATGTGCAAAGGCGAACTGCTGCAAAACATTCAGCGCCAAAACTGGCAGCTAAGCGAGCCCGAGTACCTTGAGATTGTAAAGGACAAGACCGCCTCGTTATTTCGTAGCTGTTGCTATCTTGGCGGTTTGGCCGCAGCGGGCAGTGAAAGCCAGCTTTGCGCCCTTTCCGAGTATGGGCTGAACCTCGGCATGGCCTTTCAAATTACAGACGACCTCCTGGATATCATCGGTGATGAAGCCAGTGAGGGAAAGACCCTCGGCACAGATTTTGCAAAACGCAAGCCGACTCTTCCGATTATCCATTTGCTAAACGCCACCGACCCGCAGCAAAAATCCGGCCTGATGGAAAAACTTTCCACCGGCCACACACCAGAGCAACTGGCCCGAGTACTCGAAAGCTCCGGCAGTGTGGAATACACCCGGGCCACCAACAGGAAATTTTGCCAAAGGGCGACCGAATCGCTAAAACCCCTCCAAAACAGCCCCACCACAGATGCACTTATCGAAGTCGCCGACTTTATAAGTCAAAGGTGCGATTGAATCTGCCCGCCGCAAAAACAACGCCAAATTCCGCATAAGTTTTACTTTACCGCCGCCCCAATGTCTGCGAAAATATCTACGTTGAAAGTGTCCGCCAAAATTTAAGGAGACCAAAAATGAAAACCACACTAACGGTAATGTTTTTAGCCTGTATTTTCACCTGTTCAACAGCGATTGCAGTGCGCACACTGGAGGGCGAATCTATGGACTTGATTGGGTCTGAGGTGAAATTGCCGGAGCCGGGCGTCGGCCTTACCATTTACAACAACAATTTCGCTGTCGTTAAAGAGCGGCGGGAAATGCAGTTCGACGCCGGGGTCAACACCATCAAGTTCACAGACGTCGCCTCTGCGATTGACCCAACCAGCGTGAACTTTAAGTGCCTGTCAGCCCCCGGCGCGGTTTCCATCCTCGAACAGAACTACGAATACGACCTTGTCAACACCGCCAGTCTGCTCAAACGCTACATCGATAAGACCGTAATTGTTCAGATTAGAGGCAGCGGTTCCGACGCCGGCACCCAGATGAGCGGCATCCTCAGCGCCGCTGTCGGCAGCGACCTGATTTTGCGCGATGTCGGGGATACAGGCGAGCTGGAGATAATCAGCAGAAGCGTCGTAGAGCGAATAAGTCTTGCTGAAACCCCGGAGGATTTGGT
>JGI10211J14876_10001142_pt1 | contig 11651 bp, 20 predicted proteins | sample Etolagsediment_FD_14876 | JGI IMG/M metagenome (IMG submission 14876)
TGGCGGGCCAAAGGCCTTCGGATTGGCGGCGAGATGCTTGTTTCTCGTGTTGGTGGGCTTAGCGAGATTGGGCGTTGGTGCCAGAGTATCCCAAACGCCGGCCACTGCGTGTACTACGCCCAGCAGATTCGGCGAGCAGCACACAAGCGGCGGCTTGCAAAACTAGCCATTCAGCTAGCGGAAGACGCGTCTGATTGGAGCGTCGACCCCGAGGATTCTATTTCCGCAATCGAAGCTCTTGCCACTCAGATCAACGCTCGGACTGACGAGGTTGTGACTTTACGCCAGGCCTCTCTCTCGGCCCTGGAGTTGATTGAGGCCCGTCGCAGTGCTGTGACTGAGAGCGAGGACGCAGCCGGCCCATCACGAGTTAGCTTTGGGCTCCCTTGCCTTGATGACGGCGTTGGCGGAATGTACGGCGGTGACCTAATCGTTGTTGGCGCTAGGCCTTCGATTGGAAAGACTGCTTTCGCAATGCAATCGGCGGCATTCAACGCGATGCACGGTCGCAAGGTTCTGCTGGTCAGTATCGAAATGAGCCCTGAGGATTTGGCCATGCGCTCGATAGCTGGTGAACTTGGCGTTGAGGTTCGCCAGGTGCGTAAGGGGGCGATCAGTAACGAGCTGGTCGAGAAAACACGATCGTGGATCAATGACGAGGCGAACGCAAACTTACTGCTGTGGTCAGGCGGAGAGGTGACTGCATCAAAGATTCGGGCGATTGCTCGGATCATGAAAAGCACTAAGAAGATCCAGATGGTTTGCGTTGATTACCTGAACATCATCAAGCCAGAGAATCGTCGCGATGATCGACACTTGCAGATTGGTCAGATTACTCGCGACCTGAAGACAATGGCGATGGAACTGCGTGTCCCAGTGGTGCTGCTGTGCCAGCTTGGTCGTGGTGCTGAGTCGGCTCGCCCCAGTATCCGTGACCTGAAGGAGTCGGGGAGCATCGAGCAGGATGCCGATGTGATTCTGCTGATGCACCGTGAAGATAGGACGAAACGTGTTTGCGATATTGAAATCGCAAAGGTGCGCAACGGTAAGGTCGGCTCTGTGCAACTGGAATTTGACGGCCCGACAACCACTTTTCGTGATACGAGTTTCTGATGATAGTTTGTGGGATAGATCCTAGTTTGAAGGCCACGGCTGTAGTTGTTGGGCCTGCGGGCGAGTATCCAGAGTCGCGAGTGTTTTCTTCGTATCGCGTGGATGGCACCGTGAATGGGCGATTCGCGCGCTACGAGAATCAGATCGCTAATTTGTGCGATTATTTGGAAAGGTGGAAGCCTGATATCGCGTATATCGAGGACTATGTTTTTGGCCGTTGGGATGTGACTCCGATTACAGAGTACGGGGCATTGCTGCGATGGAGCGTGTTAGAGTTCTGCCCGGTGATTGAAGTTGCACCGACCACGCTAAAGAAATTTGCCGTTGGCTATGGCGGCTCGAAGGGGAATCCTGTTGGGAAGCCTCAGGTGATTGAGGCGCTGCGATCGCATTTCCATGTCGACTTTGCGACCGATGACGAATACGACGCGTACGCTGCCTGGCGTCTTGGTTGCCTGGCGTCTGGTCTTGAGCAGCCAACCAGGCCGCACGAGTTGCAGTGCGTACAGACTGTAGTGACTTCCTCCGAGAAGAAGCGGGGAAACAAGAACGCCAAGGAGTCGAAGGGTTCGGCTCGCAAGGCCAAGTGAGGATGAGATGGTTGAAGCAGAAACGACCGAAAAGAAGCGGCGAGGGCGCAAGAAGGCTGTTCAGACAAAGTTCTGTGACACTTTCGAGGAGTTGCCGGAACAAGTGCAGGCGGCTGTCTCTGAATACTCAGAGGCTCTTTCGCAGCGAATGGCATGGCAGGAATCTGAGGCCGTCGCTCGCCGGGAACTAAAGGACCAGATGGAAGCCCACGGGCTAAAATTTGTTCCAGATCCTAATGATGAGGAGAAGGTGTTTGCGCTGCAGACTAGCGATCCAGAGCAGAAGATCAAGAAGCTGCCTCGTAGCAAGGTGATCGCAGGGCTGGAATGATTAAGCCCATCAAGTATCACGGCGGCAAGCATTACCTTGCTGCAAGAATTGTAGAGTTGATGCCTCCGCACGAGCGTTACCTGGAAGCGTTTGTTGGTGGTGCATCAGTGCTGCTGGCTAAGAGAGCTGGCGGTGTTGCAGAGTTCATCAATGATACGAACGGTGAGCTGACCAACTTTTGGCGAGTCTTATCAAGACCAACAGCGTTCTTGCAGTTTCAGCGAATGGTTGAGTCAACGCCTTTGGGTGAGTGGTACTTTGAGAATGCGAAACGCGAGGGCAATTCTCTCTATCAGAGAGAGTTCGGCCCCGACGCAACAAGGGCGTACGCGTTTTTTGTGCGGATGCGTATGAGCCGCCAAGGATTAGGGAAAGACTATTGCACGCCTACATCGCGAACCCGCAGGGGCATGAATGAGAATGTTTCTGCTTGGCTTAGTGCTGTGGATGGGTTGCCTGAGGTTCATGGCCGGCTCAGGCGAGTAGAGGTTTGGAATCGTCCAGCGATTGAAGCAATTCAGCGTCTGGACGATCCAGGCCTCTTGGTTTATGCCGATCCTCCATACATGCACGAGACGCGGGCGACAAAGCAGGAGTATGGCGAATATGAGATGGGTGATGCTGAGCATGTTGCCTTGCTGGAGTGTCTAGCAGGTATGCGTGGCAAGTTCATGCTCAGCGGGTATTGGAATCCGGTCTATGATCGGTTTGCAATTGACAATGGTTGGCAGCGTGTGGACTTCGATCTTCCAAATAACGCGAGTTCGCGGAAGTCAAAGCAGCGTAAGACTGAATGTGTTTGGATGAACTTTTAACTTGAGGCATGGTTGGTATGGAATTTAAGGCGAGTCGCCAGTTTGGCGATAGGGCTTGGGTGGCTAGGCGTAGACTGGTCCACTTTGTTCACATAGATAACGCCGGGATGTTTGTTGCAGTCAGTACGGGCCATGAGCCGACAACGCACGCGACGTTTGCCGATGCTGTAAAAGAGTGTACTCGGCTGGAGTCTCTAGCGACTGAATGCGGTGCAGATAAGTTTGCCGGGGACGATGGTCGCATGACTCCAGAGAAGGCTGCTCAGGTAGTGAAAGATATCTTGGGCGGAATCTTCGGAGGCGATGTGGGCGTGGAGGTTGAGACTCTCGGTACGATGCAGTGCCCAGTCCTTTCGCAGCATTTCTTTGCTGCTGATGGCAGGCCGGACGGCGGCGTTTCTCATGGCTTTGGGTTCACTATCTCCTGGCAGCGTGGCCCTACAAAGCTGGAAGGAGAGTATCGACGCAACGGCGCATTCGTAACGGATGCTTTGGAGGCCGTCTACTCCAGGATCAAGAGTTACCAGGACGGCCCGTTCAAGTGCAAGGAGAATGAGGAGGCCCTGTTTCATATCCATAAGGCTTTGGCTGCTCTTAGTAGTCGCCGCGAACAGCGGAAGGCTCGCGGCGTAGAGGGAACACACGCAGTCTAGGCTGCGGTGTAGCTCGTATCCACGGAGGCAGAAACGTGGAGTCCAGGTTTAGGGTCATCCTGAAAGTAGCTCGAACCCATCCGCTACTTAGAAAACCCTATTCGGATCGGCGGTGTGACGCGACACCTACTTTGCAACGGAAGACCTACTTCACCGGAGGTGAGGAGCGCTGGGCTTCACGCAGGTTCAAATCCTGCCCGATCCACTAACCGACTGCTGAGTCTGATTACATGGTCAATGATAAATCTGGTTCGACCTTCGTCGGTTTTTGTCGGGGAGAGTGTTGGTTCTCCGCTGGGTCTCATAAGCCCATGCTGACGCTCGTTCGATTCGAGCCCCCGGCCCTGTTGAGTGTTGTGATTAGCGTTTATTAGGAGTCTTGTGATGCGAGTGGAAGTTCCGATTCTGACAGCTCATGGTGCGGCGACTTATGAGGTGGATGCAAAGAATCAGACTGAGGCCAGGGAAAAGATTCAGCGAGGCGAGGCCAGGTTCTTAACAACTCAGATCGTGCATTACAAGTTGAATTTCGACGCGATCAGGGAGGTGCCGCGACCTGATGTGGATGCAGATGCGGAACTGTGCGATGTAAGAAACGTAGAAGCCGGTCGGTAGGCCGCTTGGTATTTGAGAGTAGTGAATATGTTGACTGACAGAAAAACTGAAGACACGTACATATTCCGAACAGAAAGCGGAATGAAAAACGGTCGTGAACCTAAAACCTTGCGGTTGCAACTTCCCTCAAGGCGAGTGTGGATCGATCTCGACGAGGTTAAATATGAAGCCCTGATTAAAGCGAGAGACGTTTGGCGACAACACTGCGAATTAGTCTCGCTCTCGGATTGTGCTGTAGACCTGCAACTACACGGCGAAGGATTTACGGTTCGCATTTATTCAGCCTATTCACTAGTGAGCAACGAAATAGTTAGACCCACTAACTCGCTCAATTACATCGAGCTTGACACGATTGGCCGCCGTTCAGAGATTATCATTTGCAACACCACGCCATCAGAAAAATCAGGTTTTAAAGGTTGTCTGGAATATTTTTTAGACAGCGTTGATGAAATGGAACGATTCGTTGCTTCACGGTCAACTAACCGCCACTGAGATATTGAGAGTAGCCATGTCATTAAATTTGCCGCGGGATTTAGAGTTAAAGCTTGATGAGTACCGGCGACATCGAAAGGATGAAACCGGCAAGCGACCGTTTCGAGACACGGCAATAGTTGAGTTGTTGAGGACAGCACTCGAAGGGTTTACGCCGCCACAGCCGCTATCGGATCGCATCGCCAAAATTGAAGATCGCTTGGATTTGATTGAAAGCGACTTAGGACAGTAACGGTCATATTTACATACACAGGAGTCCTGCGAAAATGAATCCTTACGAAACGCCTACTGAACCAGAAGATAACGTTTGGACGGCACCGCGATGGTTCGCATTACCATTTCGAGTGCTTGGTTTTCCGCTTATGGCCGTGATTTATCTCGGCCTAAAAATCCCACTAGATATTGTGATATGCATGGATTGGATGTTCGATCGAGTCGCAGCGTGTTGCGGTTACGATCCTAGATATTGGCCGCTGCCCAAGGGACAGGATGTTGATTTTCGTTTTCGTCGGCCACGATGCGAGCGTTGCAATCGTGCGGTCGATTAGTTCATAACACTATCGAGAGAACATGAAGGCGTTCTTAGAAATAACCGACGAGCAGCGGGAGTCCATTCTGCTGAGTGCTGGCGTTGTACCGCTCAAATATGAGCTACAGAAAGACGGTACTGTCGTTGCTAAATATCCACCGCACACAATTGTATTTGTGAACGGAAGTTACATTGTTAGCGTCAAACACTAATTGAGAGTAGTAACGCTTCCCATTGCCAACAGAGCTTGCCGCCGCTCCGTTGCAATTTTTTGTTCGGTGGCTTTTCGAGGAATAGAGATTATGCAAACGCATTACGACAACAATCACCAATCGGCATTCATCGACGCATTGCGAGAGCGTGCAGCCAAAGCGGAGAAAGCAGCGGCATCGGTGATTACGGCAGGCGAGAAGGACGAACAAGAGCTTGGATCGTGGAAGGCATCGAACGGCGTTCATTGCCGTCATCTTCCAGACGATCCGCAAGGCATCCTGCGAATGAGCATTGGCGGCGGTGAACATCTTCCGGTCACGATGAATTACGTGGTGGTTCGCGGGAAGATTGGGCAGTGTATCGAGTTGCTGGAAAAGGCTCTTGTTGCGTTAAAGGAGTGCTCAGAATGAAACGGTTTATGCGATGGGTTCGGTTGACGTTGGGTTTAGCCACCGTTCCAGAAGTATGCGAAGCATCTTCCGGTGGCGTGGATTACCACGACTACCCCAAGGACAAGGGAGGCGACGGAACGCCGTCGCACTTCCACGAGTACACATGCTGGAATTGTGGCAAGAAGTTCGGAATCTAAGTCCACCGAACGCTGCCCATCATCGGGCAACGGCCAACAGATTAACCATTTCAAATAAACCACGCCCGTTGCTCCGATGCATGGGCTTGTTCTCTGTTCACAAAGGAAAAGACATGAAGTATGTAGGTTACGCAACAGTCACGATTTTGTTGATGGTGTTTTCGGCTCTGTTCAATGGATACGCCCTCTCGGTTTTGTGGGGATGGTTTATCGTTCCGACGTTCAATTCGCCACAACTAAGTATTCCCGCAGCGATTGGAGTCTCAATGATCGTTGGATACTTGGCGAAGACGATCAAGGTGGACGACGAAGACAAACAAAAGCCGTTTGGCGAGACGCTGTTTAAGGGTGCGGTTTTGAGCGTGTTGAAGCCGACCATCGCGTTGATGTTCGGTTGGGTGGTCAGTGTTTGGATGTGATACAGAGAACGTTTGCCGTCATCGGGCGGCGAAGGAAAAACTATGAACAAATCGAAAGACTCTCCCGCCGCTCCGATGCACGGCATTGTTCTCTGCGTGGCGGTGTTATTGCTCATCAGTTGTTTGCTGACATCGAGTTACATTTGGTGTCACGCGATGGGCTGGCGATCAACCCGCGTCGTCGATGAAATTCACATCGAAAAGCTTGATGACAGGTACACCATCCCAGCAACACAAATGCGGAAGATGATTGCCTTCGATGGCTCACCTTTTTTCGACTACTGGTGGGAACCAGCAAAAGACATTCACTATGAACGGTGGACCATCAAAGCGGTCGATGGATTTGAGATCGTAATTAACCGGGTAGATCCGATGGATCCGCCAGAGATTTGCGATGGCGATAGATACACTGGATGGTGGAAGTAGCCATCCAGAGAACTATTTATTCACCCCGGTTCACACAGGGTGAATTAGCAATTCGGCAAGAATCGCCACCTATGGGTGGTGGTGAGATTTGATAGTTCGATACGCGATAGGCATATTTGGATTGCAGGCGTGGGCCAGCCTAATCGGTTCATCCACGCAGGGGCGTAAATTCGCGGCAAACACAGGTTCGATTCCTGGGCGATCCACTGGTTAGGTTTTGGTGTTTTTTTAAGGAGAGACAGATGGAAACGACAGAGACAGGATTGGTAGAGCAGTCGGATACGCCACGCAGTCTGGTAAGCCTCGACCATAACGGGCCGAGCATACGCGTGTTGTGCATTGGTAATGGCAATATGGTTGTGCCGGCTGGCGCAGTTGATGAAGACGGGAACGCTAGGCCGATCAACCATAGTTTTGTGTCGAGGCTTTCTTTCGGCATGTTCGCGCTGTCATTCGCATGTGGTCTGAGCCTCGGCGTATGGACCAACGTACTCATGGATTGGATTGTAGCGCGGGGATGGTAAGGCGAGTGCAGCGAAAAAGGCTCAAGGGTTGGCAGAGTCCGCCGAACACTCGTTCGGTCTGCCGCCCTGGAAGGTTCGGCAATCCGTTTGCCACTGCGAAAGCGTACCGCGACTGGCTTGTTCGCGGCGAGGTTGATCGGATGCAGTTACTCGACCAGCTCTCGGCTGCGGAACTAAGATGCAGGCGGTTCGAGATCCTGTCTGCCCTGCATGAAATACGCAGACAGAACCTGAGTTGCTTTTGTCCGCTTGATGGGGATTGCCATGCCGATGTGCTTTTGGATCTTGCGAATCGTCGCAGCGACTGGATCACTGACGGAGGCGAATTGACTGCCTTTGGTGCAGTATTCAGCGATGATCGCAGGTATCGTTACACGCTTTGGCGGCGATGGAGCTTTGGAGGTGATAACCTTTGTGCTTTCATAGGCCTCAACCCTTCAACTGCGGACGAGTTCAGGAATGACCCGACAGTGACTCGTTGCATCAGGCGCGCGCAGCAGCTCGGCCACAGTGGCATGGTCATGCTTAACTTGTTTGGCTATCGCGCCACTGACCCGCGCGACATGAAGAGGTTCCCAGAGCCCATTGGCTGGCAGAATGACCAGGCTATCTTGGATGTATGCAGGGAAGCAGGGAGAGTGATCTGTGCATGGGGCGCTCATGGTGAATACCAGGGGCGGGCAGAGCATGTGTTGGGCATGCTGAAGCGCAATCGGATCGCAGTCTATCACTTGGGCTTGACGCAAGCTGGACACCCACGGCATCCGCTTTACTTGCGAAATGATTTGGTTCCCGAGCGTTGGGAGATTTGATGCGGACTTGGGACCGCTTCTATCAGGAAGTGCATTAACCGGCGTCCTTGCCGGTCCCTCTGCGTTAGTTGAGCTTGAGCATGTTAGATGGTGCGATTCGGAAGCTCGAACCGAATGTAGATCGAATGAACTCAGCGTCTCCATTGGTGGCCTGGAGTTCTTCGATAGCATCCTCAGCACTGCGGAGCCATCCCAGCAGTCTGCCTGCCTCGACATTGATTGCCAACATGAGCTTCTGGCTGAATTGCATGTGCAGGTTTTGATTCTTGAAGGCCCGCACGGCCACCAGCGGCTCGCCGTCATTCATCTTGATGGTGTTCTTCGTGCTGCTCGACCACCGATAGTTTAGTGGACTGTCGTCGCAATCGAAACCGAGGTTGTTGGCTACCGTGATGCAATCGCGGATGAAGTCATACGCAGCCTAACAGAGCCCGTTGCGGTTCTCGAACTGCCACTGCGAAGTGCTGATTCCGCCAATGCGTTCGCAGACAATGCGGTACTCCAGCTTGTAATGGCTGTGATGTTCGTCCAAGTATCGCCATCCCGAACGCTCCCATACTTTGTGGTTTGATTTGTAGTTGACGACGTTGCACTTCTCGCTCAGCATTCGGAACACGCCGATGAGCTGTTCATCGAAGTAATCATTGGACCATTTGGTGATCCAGATCAGCATGGAGTAGATGTTGCTCTCGGTGAAGTCGATGGTTGACTTGCTTTCGAGGCTGTCAAGAAACTGCTTGCGTTGCTTGGTCGCGAGTCGCTTGGTGATTGGATCCAGGCGATCGAAAAGAACACGCCAGTATTTGTACTTGAGGCCCGTAATCTTTTCCCTAATGCCAACCATCACGCTGCTCTTAGTGACATCTAGTTCCTTCAGGATGATTGGATTTAGTTGTGCAACAGCCCTGTAGTTGTTCACGAGCTGAACCAGCTCGGCATCGTAGGCCTTCACGAGCGACTGGATCAAGTTGGAATCGCTTTCGATCATGCGGCAGGCTCGATCGTAAGCGTCAGTCTCGGGCTCAAGCTCAATGTCGAAAACTTCGAGTTCAGGCATCATCTCCTCGATTGCAGCATTGAAAGGGCAATGCTCGTGGTCGCGAAGGTAGAGGTAGACAACCTCGACCTTGCACCTTGCTTTGCGTTCGGCGTTTTCAAAGTCAAACTCGCCAAGCGATACGGTTTCGACGTTGCGAGAGGCAATGGCAGCATTGATTTCCAGTGACTGCCTCCAACGTCTAGGAATCACCAAGTACAAATGATTCGCGTTCGATTCGCGGATCAGTTTCACTGCCCAATCCTCGTACTCACTGTACGGTGGATTTGAAAAAGTGATATCCATGTGCTTGTCGACGATCATCTGACACCGAAAGTCAGTTCCAATTACGACAATATGCTTTGGCATTGCGTTGAGGTGTGGAGTTGCCTTCTCGATGCCAAAGAGTTCCACTTGGTGGTGGAAGTTCTTGTTCTCATCGAGGGTGCTTTTGATGGCATCGAGAACCCGTCCGTCACCAGCTCCGACATCAAGGATCTTCAGTTTGCCGTGGTGGTAGTCGACTTGCGAGACGATGTGGCTGGCGACCAACTGAGTAATCTCCTCAGTCGTTGGATACCATTCAAAATCTTCGCCAGCATCTTTCAATGCTAGTACGGTCTGCGTGGTGCTACTCATTGCTATCCTTCGTTGGTAGTGGACTTTTGGGAACTTTGCCGCCTGTAATGTGCTTCCAGTTGCGGCCATGGACGATATGCTTGACCGTGCTGTAGTTGGCACCGATCAGCTTTGAGATTTTCAAGGGACCATGCCCTTGGTGCCGAAGTTCAATGATCTTCCGCACTTGTTCTTCAGTCAGTTTGGGAGTACAGAGCTTGCTCATTCGTCGAAGCTCTCGATTTCCCGTGCTTTCAACATTGCATCCGCAATGCGGTAGCACTTCTCAGCCACGCACCTGATGCAGTCGTTGCTGTTGATCCAACCACCTTGTTCTGACTGTGATGCCAGTTCGCCACTGAGCGCAGCCGCAGCGAAGTAATCGCGAATGGTGATCCCAGGAAACGCTTGGGTTCCGTGTGGCAGAGGGAACGCTGGTAAATTGCCGCTCACTACTTGATCCTAATGATAGAGACACGACCTGTAAGAATACGACTTTGGGAACGTTGCACGAGCTTGATGGTTTCATCTCCGTGCCCATCTTTAACCATCCATGCTTTTGCGGTCAGCTTGCTGCTGAACCGCAGCCCAACGATGGCGGAACCATCACTAGTAACGGTTGCTCGCATCCCAACCTTGATGCTTGGCAGCATATTGCCGTATGGGTTCTTGGTTACTTCGACGATGTCGCCCTTGCGAAAACTTGGCATGATTCGCTCCATGTGAGAGTGCGGTGTGTCTACAAAAAAAGCCCGTCGACCGAAGCCGGCGGGCTAATGCAATATCTACGGCGAGTTGCGCCGGCTACGCTGGCTGGCAATAGTAGGCCAGTTGTTGGCCAATCCCTTTCCCTTGCACTGGTCTGGCGGTTCGTACGCCAAAGACGCGAAGGGTCGTCGACGTTGATCCATCAAAACAAGGATTGAAACGCGAAAGAGAGTGCCGTTGTAAAGTTCTCTCGCTGGGGTAAAGTCACAAACGCCCCGGTGTACCTTGGACTTGCCGCAGCCTACCAGAGCGATCCGCAGGCCTGGCCGGTTGTCGAGTTGCTTTGGAGTCACGTTAGTTCCTGCGTGAGAGTGTGAAGGTGAACCTAATCGCACTGCCCCGCAGGGCAGCGCCGTTAGTGTCACGTTCGGTAGCCAATCAGCCAGCCAAGCTGACGGTTTTCATCCACGATGGCACTTCTCGCTTGCAATCGTCGCGAGTGAGAGCGACCACCACAGGTGCCTTTGGCTTCTGGTCAGGCCAAGGGGTGTACCCATCGGTAACGCAGACGATCAGATCGACAGGGTCTTTCTGCTCGGCTACGTGGTCGATGATGGCGCCCATGTCGGTGCCACCGCCGCCGGCAAGTTCGACTTGGTCATGCCGGAACACTTTGGCCTTGGTGCAGGCCTGAGTGTCTCCGGTGATGACGCGGATCCCGTCGCTCGATCGAAGGGCTCCGAGGACTTGAGCGATCAGCCCGAGCGCCGAGGCTAACTCGGATTGACGCATCGAGCCCGAGGTGTCGACGATGATCACAACCCTTGGGTTGGGCCGGATCGACTTTGGCCGCAGAACACCGCCAACGGGCAGACGTCTGGCGGGCCTTCGATAGGTCGAAGTGCCAGGGCCGCTTTCGGCTCCGGTCAGCCGTGTGCGGATCGCATTGGCCAGCAATCGGCGAGGATTGATCTTGGTTGGCTGTGCCTGGTCGACCAAACGCTTGGCCGACTGAGACCCTACGCCCTTCCGCTTGGTAATATCCTCGACCACCTTTTGGACAATCTGCTCCGCGTCGTGACTACTCACGCCGGGTGGAGCGTCATTTGAGGCCCCTGAGGCCTCGCCTGACGCGTCCTCTTCGCCACCTGACTCAGACAGCGGCTCG
>JGI10211J14876_10001143_pt1 | contig 11650 bp, 13 predicted proteins | sample Etolagsediment_FD_14876 | JGI IMG/M metagenome (IMG submission 14876)
CCGAGCAAGCGGCGAGGCGGGGGATGGAACATGGGCTAAGGCAGGTCGAGGTTTATGTGAAGGGACCGGGAAGTGGTCGTGAAGCGGCGATTCGCTCGCTCCAGGCGGCTGGGCTTACTATAACGGGAATCAGGGATGTAACTCCCATCCCCCATAATGGATGCCGCCCCAGGAAGAGGAGAAGGGTGTGAGTAGTTGCGCAGAACCTGCGTTCAGGGATTTGGGCGATATCCTGGCTGAAACCTTTACAACTTATATCAGGGGCTTACCACGGCTGGTAGGTATTGTATCGGTAATTCTACTTGGTATAAATGGTGTCGTGCTAAGTCTGCAGATGATGCCTAGGGTGTTTGAAGGAGGATAGATGGCTCGATACACAGGTCCGGCTTGTCGGCTGTGCCGGAGGCTGGGAGAGAAGTTGATGCTTAAAGGGGAGCGGTGCACCACCCAGAAGTGCGCTCTAGAGCGGCGCAAGATGCCCCCTGGCCAACAGCGCCTTAAGAGGCGGCGAAAAAAAATGTCCGACCGTGGCCTCCAGCTAATGGAGAAGCAGAAGGCCAGACGTAGCTATGGCGTCCTGGAGAAGCAGTTCCGCCGGCATTTCGCTGAAGCGGAGAGGAGACCTGGCATTACAGGAGAAAACCTGTTAAGTATCCTGGAGATGAGACTGGATAATGTGGTATATCGCCTCGGCTTCGCTGATTCACGAAGGCAAGCCCGCCAGATAGTACGCCATAGACACATCACCCTCAACGGGCGTAGAACGGATATCCCTTCATGTGCCGTTAAGTCTGGTGATGTTATCGCGTGGAGGGAAGGGAGCACTGGCACAGAGTACTATAAGATGGTGGTTGAGCGGATCCAGGACAAGATAGTTCCCAGTTGGCTAAGCTTGGATCGGGAAAACCTTCGTGGTCAAGTCCTAACTCCGCCCAGCCGCAGTGAAATCGACATTAGGCTCGATGAAAAATCCATTGTAGAGTATTACTCTAGATAGTTTCTTGGAGGTAGTAAGTTGTCTGAAGTCTTGATGCCCTGTGTGGAATGTCAGGAAATCTCAGAAAAATACGGCCGGTTCATTGCCGAGCCTCTAGAGAGGGGTTTTGGTAACACTATAGGGAATGCTATGAGAAGGGTACTCTTAAGTTCTCTTCCCGGTGCTGCAGTAACATGGGTCAGGATCGAGGGGGTGCAGCACGAGTTCTCCGTTATACCACATGTGAAAGAGGACATCATAGAATTTCTGCTGAATGTTAAGGCATTGAGGCTTCGCCCGCTCACCTCAGGGGAGGGCAAGATGACCTTGGAGGCTAGGGGTGAAGGGCGGGTCTGTGCTGGCGATATTGATCCCTCCGCTGATTTTGAGATAGTGAATCCCGATCTCCACCTGGCTACACTGGATTCCTCCGATGCTGAGCTGATTGTTGAGTTCAATGTGGAGCAGGGAAAGGGATATGTGCCCGCTGGTCATGGCGATGGCCTACCTATAGGGGTGATTCCTGTAGATGCCATATTCTCTCCGATTCGTAAAGTTAATTTTACTTTGGAGCATACCCGCGTGGGGCAGGTGACCAGCTATGAGAGGCTGATCCTTGAGTTGTGGACTGATGGCACTGTATCGCCTATTGATGCGGTGAGCCAAGCGGCCCAGGTATTGGTGGAAAAGATTCACCTTTTCTACGATCTTGCCTATCGTCGTGACTGGGTGATGGAAAAACCTGGTCTCCCCGTCCAGTCGGAGGAATATAATACGCCTATTGAACAACTCAGCCTCTCCGTGCGTACCTTTAACTGCCTTAAGAGGGCTGGGATCACTAAGGTAGGGGAGCTGTTGGAGTACAGCGACGAGGAATTGCTCAAAATAAAGAACTTGGGACAGAAGGCGCTTGAGGAAGTGCACAGTCAGCTCAAGGAGATGGGCTTTGTCTCAGAGGAAGGGAGTCCTAGCGAGGAGGCGACTTTGCAAGAGGGAGAAGAGGAGGAGGATATAGAATGAGGCATCATGTTGCCGGTCGAAAGCTTTCTCGGCCGACAGACCATAGGATTTTGATGTATCGAAATCTTGTAACCGACCTTCTAAAATATGAAAAGATTGTGACTACCGAGGCCAAAGCAAAAGAGGTTCGGGGTATGGCGGAGAAGGTAATCACACTAGGCAAGGATGGCAGCCTTCGTGCCCGCCGTCAGGTGCTGGCCGTTGTAACGGATGAAAAGGTGGTGGCAAAGTTGTTCGATGAGCTTGCCTCTAGTTATGCTCAGCGTCCAGGTGGCTATACTCGCATCACTAAGCTTGGGCCTCGCATGGGCGATGCGGCACCCATGGCGCAGCTAGAATTGGTGAAGTAGTTGCTATTATGGAGATCAGGAAGATCGCACTTATCATGGAATATGAGGGCACTAAGTACCATGGATTTCAAATCCAGACTAACGTGCCTACTATTCAGGGCGAGATTGAGCGTGCCCTGATGAAGATTACTGGACAGCGGATCCGCATCGCAAGTGCCAGTCGCACCGATGAGGGGGTTCACGCCAAAGGACAGGTGGTCTCCTTTCGCACTGACTCTCCCCTTTTGCCAGAGATCTTTTTGAGGGCATTGAACCATTACTTGCCGGAGGATATCGCTGTTAGAGAGGCATTCTGGGTGAGGGATGACTTCGATGCCAGGAGGGATGCTCTCAGCAGGGAGTACTGCTACTACATGCTTAATAGGGCTACCCTTTCCCCTCTCCTGCGGAGGAGCGCTTATTTTGTGCCCAGGCCCCTTGATACCGAGGCGATGAATGATGCCTGCCAGGCTCTCTTGGGAACACATGATTTCCTTCCTTTTGCCGGCTCTCTGGATGGCAGAAAAAATACGGTGCGCACAGTTTACAGGGCGGAGGCGGCGAGGGAGGGTGATCTAGTGACGTTCTATATGGTGGCCAATGCCTTTCTCCCCCATCAGGTGCGCAATACCACAGGCGCTCTGATGAAGGTGGGGCTGGGTAAAAGCGATGTAGCAGCCTTTCGTGAGATCTTACGGTCAAGAAAGACCTCTACTGCGGGGCCAGCACTTCCCCCCCATGGGCTGTGTCTTTTAAAGGTAAATTACCCTGAGGGCATTAAATGAAAACTTATACCGTTAAATCATCAGATATTGAACCCCAGTGGCATGTCATCGATGCCTCAGGGAGGACCCTGGGCAGGTTGGCGACAGAGGTGGCTACTCTCCTCATGGGCAAGCACAAGCCCATTTATACCCCTCACCTGAACACCGGCGACTTCGTCGTAGTGACAAATGCGGCGAAGGTCAGAGTAACCGGTAAGAAGGCTCAGCAGAAAGTCTATTATAGGCATTCTGGATACCCTGGTGGATTTAGAAGCACCACTTTTAACAGAATGATGGAGACCCATCCCACTCGCGCGATCGAATATGCAGTGAAGGGGATGCTTCCAAAGAATCGGCTGGGTCGAGATATGCTGAAGCGGCTTAAGGTCTATTCGGGGGATACTCACCCCCATCAGGCCCAGGTGGGTAAACATACAGAAGGGGGTGCTAGTTGAGCGATAAAGGTTACTTTTACGGTCTTGGTAGAAGGAAGTCCGCAGTGGCCAAGGTGAGGCTTTATCCTGGGGAGGGTCCCATTCTAGTCAATAGCAAGCCCTTTGATGAGCTATTCGTTCAGGAGAGACACAAGAGAGCAATCTTGGAGCCTCTAATGGTTACCAATAACTTGAACAAGCTTAATGCTACTGTCAAGGTGGCAGGGAGTGGTACGTCAGGGCAAGCTGGAGCGATCCGTCATGGCATCGCTCGCGCCTTGGTGGTGATGGATGAGAACCTGAAGCCGATATTGCGCAGCTATGGCTTCTTGACCCGAGATTCTCGAGTGAAAGAACGGAAGAAGTACGGCCTCATTCGAGCCCGTAAAAAACAGCAGTACACTAAGAGGTAGAATCTCAGGTTCGCGGCAATCCCAGCCCTCTCTGGGCGATGATGTTCCTTTGGATCTCATTGGTTCCCATGGCAACTACAATGTTATTTGCGCTCAGATACATATCTGCAGCTCTGCCGTTCAGGAATGCCCACTTGGAGCCTAAATCCAATTGTCCATAGAGTCCCATCATCTGTGTCGCAACTCTGGCCATCTTTACAAGTGTCTCCGAAGCTAATGTCTTTACAATGGGGGCTTCAACGCCGGGTATTTCCCCTTTTGTCTGCTGCCAGATAATTCGATAGCCCACCATGCGAATAGCCTCAATCTCAATGGCAAGCTCTGCCAGTTGGTACCGAATAAAGGGGTCTTTCGCCAGTGGCTTTCCGTTAATCGTGGTCTTTTTTGCGAATTCTATTAGGTCATCAAGGCTTCGTCGCGCTCCAGCCGCCATGGCAACACCGCCGCTTCTCTCGAAGGATAGGGCGATCATTGTATGATACCAACCGCGGTTCTCCTCACCTATCAGGTTCTCTTTAGGGATATGTGCGTCGTCAAAGAAGATCTCGTTAAAGTAATGATGGCCAGCCAGGTTTATCAAGGGGCGAACTGTGATGCCCGGGGTCTTCATATCTACTAGTAAAAGGCTGATGCCGTGGTGTTTGTTGGCCACAGTGGGGTCTGTTCTTACCAGTAGCCAGCCCCAATCAGCGATATGGCCACCACTTGTCCACACCTTTTGCCCATTGACAATGTATTCGTCGCCGTGAGCAACAGCACGGCATTGCAGAGCGGCCATGTCCGAGCCAGCCTCGGGCTCGCTATACATGGTGCACCACCATTTTTCACCTGCGGCCAATGGGGGCAAATGCTTCTTCTTCTGCTCCTCAGTGCCTAATAGTAGCAAGGTTGGGCCAACCCAGGATATCCCGCCAACACCCATGTCGGTGCCCGGTATCCGGTGATAAGCTGCCTCCTCCTTGAAGATCATATGCTTGATGGGAGAAACCCCCAGCCCGCCGTGCTCTTCAGGCCAGTTCATTGCCAGCCACTTTTTAGCCCCCAGCTTCCTCGCCATCTGTTTAGTAAATTCAAAGTGATCAAGGTCGAACTGACTCTCGCCTTCCTCTCCATAATCTAAAGGCATCTCCTCCTTTATGAACTGTAGCACCTCTTTGCGGAAAGCCTCTTCTTCTGGAGTGAACCTGAAGTCCATATCGTCCCCTTTCTTAAGAACTCATTGGGTGCTTTATTTTAGCACTAAATCTATACCTCAGCAAGCCGTCTCTTCAGGTAATCAATGGCGGTTACAGGGGAAGGATCAATACCATTAAGCAAAGCAAGGTAATAGCTAACATAGTCCCCAAAGAGAACGGCGCTCATTATCTGGGCCAAGGGACTCTCCCCCTTGGCATCGACGACTTCGTGGGGGATCCCGGCATCGGTGAGGAGCTCGGCGGTGACCTTGTACCGCGCAAGGATGCGGGGGTGAAGCGTGGGCGAGCGCAGCATGACCACGAATGCCTTCTCTATAATCTGCTTGTGGAACTCATAACTGAGTATATTTCTGCGATGGGACTCGGGAAAGACTTCTTAGAATTTCTCCAAATAACAAAGGCTCTTAATATTCAATCGACAGTCACCGATTTGGCCAGATTTCTTGGCCTATCCAAATTCTTTATCTTCTTGCTTTCTCCTAAATAATAGGTCAGAAGATGCAGAGCAGCAGCAGAAAGCAAAGGACTTAAAAACTCATCGGTTTGAGGTATCCAAATTATATCGGGTGTTATGCTGCTAATTAACTCATCTCCTTTTGTGGCAACGGCTATTATTCTTGCTTTTCTGGACTGTCCTTCTCTCATATTGGTGACTATCTTGTTATATTCCTTCCCTGAGGCAGCAATAAAAATCAAGCTTTCCCCTTTTACCATTGTCAAAGGTCCGTGTTTTAATTCTGCAGATGTTCCTAAGGATGTTCCAACGGTATGAACATATAATTCTTCTTCCAACTTCCTGCCTATTTCAAGGGCTACTGGCACATTTATTCCTCTACTTAGTGGATAAAATGCTTTCTTATAGCAATATTCTGACGCAATTCGCTTTATCCCTGCATCCCCAGAAAATATATCTTTTATAAGACGAGGCAGTCTCTTAACTTCCCTGATAATGTTGGTAGTATAATCAGTAGGCCCTCTCCTTTTATGCGCAAAAGCTAGTGAAAGTAGTAGCAAACATAAGACCTGGGCTATAAAACTCTTGGTTGCAGCCACGCTTATCTCTGGTTCTGCTAATAGCTTTATCACCAGATCAGAGAGCTTTTCAGCTTCTGAGCCAGGTTTGTTGACAAATGTTAAGACGGAAATACCATTAGATTTCATGAACTTTATGGCATCTAATGTGTCTTTAGTCTCTCCGGATTGGGTTACCGCTATTGCAAGCGTATTTTTAGCTTGTTGATTTAATTTACTATATTCATACTGGCAGATTAATTCCCCAGATATTACAGAGTTTACATCAGTGAAGCCAGCGATATTTCTTAGGTATTGCTCTCCTATAAGGCAAGCAAAAAATGAAGACCCCGCTCCGGTTAGAATTATCCTATCAACTGCCTCTATTTTACTAAAATCAATATCTAGATCTATTTCATCGTCTGTCAAGTATTTATTAGTGATATTCTCGATTGCAGCAACTTCACCCTTCACAATTTCCTTAGAAAAGAAACACGAAAAATCACCTTTTGAGACTTGTTCCGAAGTAATGTCCACCTGTTTAGTCTCCCTGATCACCAAGCATTTATTTTTGTCGAATATTCTGAGCCGTTTGCTACTGACCGTAGCTACATCACCATCCTCAAGGTCAATGTATTCATCAACTATTCCTGCGAATGAAACTATGTCAGAGGAAATATGTATTGTCTTATCGGCAAAGCCGATTTTCAAGGGTGAGCCATTTCTTATTGCGTATATTTTGTTTCCCTCTTTCACATTTAACAACAAAAAAGCATATTGCCCATTTAATTCTTCTAGACTTTCATATATATCATCGATAAAGCTTTGCCGAGATTTTTCCTCAAGCAAATGAGCAAATAACTCTGTGTCAGTTTCAGATTTCAATTGGTGGCCATTGTTCATTAACCTTTTTCTTAGCGTTATTTCATTATATATGCTTCCATTATGTACAATAGCTATTTGATTCTTACAATCAAAATGTGGGTGAGCGTTGTTTTTTGACACGATTCCATGTGTTGCCCATCTCGTGTGCCCTATTCCTACATTCCCTGGGAAGGTTCCTAATGTTTCGCCCTTCTCGGGAATGCCTCCTACTTGTTTAACTCGATACAGCCGCCCATTGGCGATTGTTGCCATACCCCAAGAATCATAGCCGCGATATTCGAGCCTTCGCAGCCCATTTAGAATAATTTGGTAAGCAGGTGTATTTCCAATATATCCGTATATTCCACACATATACTAAATCCTCTTTGCATATGCACTCCGATGTATTTTTAAAACTGATTATATGCCCTTCTAGGAGTTACACGGTGGGTCCCATACCTCCCATGGAAATTCGATAGTACATCGCCCTCTGTGGTCAAATTCCTCTATGGAGTAGTCATATAAGCTTAGGTCTATACCGCGTTGACTTGCCATATTGCTATGGGGTTTAGATATAATGGCTATTTTTACCAGCCTAGCAATGTCCTCTAGTATTTTCTTTGCATTCACTAGTGTGTAGCTATCATTGGAGAGATCATCTACTAGGAGAATATCTTTGTCCTTCACAATCTGCTTGAGCTTTTCAAAAAAATCCTTATCTTTCGGAAATTGTGGCCTTGATCCTGTTCTGTCAGCCGCAAATTCAATTGTTGGCTTATTGAGCCTTTGCCCTAAAAGTGCAGCAACAACGCACCCTCCTCCATCAATCCCAAGAATATAAGCAGGAGAGTATCTACGTTCAGGCTTAGTTATATGTTTGCAAAGTTCATTAGTCGCATTCCATATGTCTTTAAAGCTTAATATCTTTTTCTTCTCCTCCATTTTCCTTCGTTTCCGGGCTTCCATCTTTGGAATTAAAAGGCGATTTATGATTAACGTAATTATTACGCCAATTACAGCTCCCCCCCCCGCTAATAAGTAGTCACCCATTTTTAATTCTCCTTCCTAGCTAAGAGCTATTTCAGATATTACAGTATTTTGACTCGATATTTAGTAGCGTTCATTTTGTTGACAGATGATAAGATCATTGTAACCGAGGGTTTGAGTATAAGACTGGAGATAAGTTCCGTCAAGAGGAGGAATACGACATCATCTTTCTATACCATCGTGCTTTGCGAGCGCGCCTAAGTCTTTGTTTCCTCCGCTTATTCTTTAAGGTTCCCTGAGCCTCTTTTTTAGGTAAGCAATAGATTCTGTAATAGAAGGGTCTACCTTATTGAGAAGGGCTAAATAGTAACTAACATAGTCCCCAAAGAGAACGGCGCTCATTATCTGGGCCAACTGGCTCTCCCCCTTGGCATCGACAACTTCGTAGGGGATACCAGCGTCGGTGAGGAGTTCAGCGGTGACCCTATACCGTATCAGGATACGGGGATGGAGCGAAAGCGAGCGCAGCATGACCACGAATCCCTTTTCGGCAAGCCATTCGGGAAATTTATAACCGACTACAGCATTATGGTTCAGCTCAGAAAAGCACTCGGAGAAGGCAGAGGTCTTGCTGTTCTCGTTGAATTGTGTCTTCCAGCGGAAGGCTACTTTGGACAGGATGCCTGCCCCATAGATTATTATCAAGTGTCCCCAAAGCTTAGTTGCTAGCTGCTTCGACGGGTTTGTCTCCAGTGGAGCACCTTTATCAAATCTTGCCGTGAGTCCTTCAAGGATCCGTATCGTCTCATCCATATCTTTTGACTGAATGGAGATAATGCCCAGGCTTTGAAAAAGCCCCAGAAGCGAAAAGAAGCTGTAGCCGAAGGCGGCGCGGGGCTCTGCGGCATATTTGAAGCAGAATGCAGGCACACTGCTTTCATCGGCGAGGGCCTTCAGCCTGCCCCCGGTAGTGATTGCCAGCTTCTTGGCTGGCGTGTTCAGCGCTTGGGAGAAGGAAGATAAAGTCTCCTCGGTATTACCTGAATAGCTTGAGGCGATGACCAGCGTCCGCTCATTGACCAATGGGGGTAGATCGTAGTCCCGGTGTACCAAGATAGGTAGCTTACACTTGTCTAGCATAAGGCTACGTAGCAGGTCGCCGCCGATGGCAGAGCCCCCCATTCCCAGGATGACCACTTTATCCACGCCAGAGTAATCTGGGGGCAAGGGGAAGTTCATTGCGCTCCGCCATGCCTCGCTGCATTGATGAGGCATCTCACCAATTCGCTTTAGCATATCTGAAGAATCGAATCTAATATAGACCTTGGGGTCATCGAGATTCATCATAGGCTAGAACCCCGTCATTTTTCTTCCCTCAGCAAGCAGCCTCTTGACATGCTGGGGGCTGTCGCTCTCGGTGTAGATGCGAAGGAGGGGCTCCGTTCCCGAAAAGCGGATGAGCAGCCAGCTATGATCTGCCAGTAAAAAGCGGAAGCCATCTTTGGTGCTCACCTCTTCGACCTTGGTGTTATCGATGTGGCTGGGTATATACCGTGAAAGGCGATCATGGATTGCTTGGCGCTCTATAAAGGGAAACTCAATATCCACGCGGTCGTAGTAGTGGGGGCCAACCTTGCTATAGAGGTAATCTACTAATTGGGAAGGGCTCTTTTGCTGCCTGATCATTAGGTCGAGGAAGAACAGTCCAGAGAGGATGCCATCTCGCTCCGGGATGTGGCCGCGGAAGGCGAAGCCACCGCTCTCCTCACCTCCGATCAATGCATCCTCGGCAATCATCCTTGGCGCTACATGCTTAAAGCCAACGGGCGTTTCGTAAACTGGCACGCCATAAAGCTCCCCCAATCTATAAAGCATAGCGCTCGATGTTATTGTTTTTATCATGGCTCCCCGCAGTCCACGAACCTCCAGAAGGTAAAGCGCAAGCAGAGCAAATACATGAAGCGTGGTGAGAAAGTTCCCTTTCTCGTCTACAATGCCTATGCGGTCGGCGTCGCCATCTGTGGCTAGACCAACGCTGGCCCCTTTTTCTTTTACCGTGGCGCAGAGCTCGGCCAGGTTTGAGGCTATGGGCTCGGGCTGGATGCCCGGGAAAAGCGGATTTCTTTCACCGTGGAGTTCGANGACCTCAGTGGCGACTCCTCCAAGTAGGGTGTTAAAATATCCTGCCCCTGCTCCATACATCGAGTCCACCATCACCTTTAGCCCACTGTGGCGTAACATTTCCAGGTCGACCAGCTCTCCGAGTTGATGAAGATAGGAGGGGGAGGGATCGAACGTCTCTACTATTCCGGCCTTTATTGCCTTATCTAGTGGCATCTGTTTTACCATACCACTCGCCTGAACCTTGGAGATGTATTTTTCAAGCTGGGTCAGTATCTCTGGAGAGGCGCTGGAGGCCTGGTCACCCTTGTATTTAAAGCCGTTCCATGATCCGGGATTATGGCTAGCGGTGATGATGACGGCTCCGCCAGCTTTGTGCGTTAGGATAGCGTAACTGACTGTTTGGGTAGGGGTAGCCTTTTGACAGAGATAAACCTTGATTCCGTTGGCTGCGGCGACCTCGGCGACTGCGGCAGCAAAGTCCTCAGAGGCAAATCTGGTATCATAGCCCACAACGAGGCCCCGATGGGCAAGGCCAACATCCTTAAGGTAATCGGCCACGCCCTGGGCGCAGAACCGTACGTTTTCAAAGGTGAAATCCTCGGCGATGACCCCCCGCCAGCCATCGGTGCCAAATCTAATGGGAATCGACAAATTCAAACCCTCTCTCGCCAGTAGTCCAGGAGGTCTCTCAGGGTCTTATCGAAGGTGATCTGAGGCGCCCATCCGGTAAGCTTCCGAAACCTTGTGGAATCACAAATGAGCACCTTAACGTCGGAGGGGCGGAGCCGGGCATGATCCACCTCGACTTCAATATCCACATTGCTCATCCCCAGAAGCATATCCAGCATCTCCTTTACCTCTCTTCCTATGCCACTACCGATGTTATAAACCTCCCCTGGGGTGCCCATTTCTGTTACCAGCCAATACGCTTTGATAACGTCACGCACGTCGGACCAGTCTCGCACACTGGAGAGGTCACCGACATAGAGTATCGGGGGCTTTAGCCCCTTCTCGACCTCAACGATCTGCTTCGCCAGGTTGGAGGTGACAAAAACCTCCCCTCTCCTTGGCCCCTCATGGTTGAACGCCCGCGTAATAACGGTTTTCAGTCCGTAGCTCATGAAGTATTGGTAGGCTATCATCTCCTGGGTCGCCTTACTCACCCCGTAAGGGCTTAACGGGCGAAGTGGGTTGGTCTCTTTTACCGGTAGCTCGTCGGGTAGGACAAGACCATACTCCTCGGATGAGCCTGCAATATGTATTATGGGATCGATCCCCGCTGAACGCACTGCCTCCAGGAGGTTCACCTCTCCAATGATATTTGTGTGGAGGGTTTCCGCAGGGGCACCCCATGAGGCGTGGACATAGCTTTGTGCAGCAAGATGGAAGATTCGGTCCGGTTTCACCGCACCGATAACCCATTTCATGGAGAAGGAATCAGTTATGTCGGCCTCTATGAGGTTAAGTTTCGATGAATCGGTGCGTTCGTGCAGCATNGACTCAAAACCGCCGGTGATGATATTCACCTTCCC
>JGI10211J14876_10001146_pt1 | contig 11645 bp, 17 predicted proteins | sample Etolagsediment_FD_14876 | JGI IMG/M metagenome (IMG submission 14876)
CCCTCTTCTGGAAGAGATACTCAAGTACAATCCGGATATTGAAGCCCGGTCCAAGAACAAAGGGGACACTCCAATAATGTGGGCCGCAGAATCCGGGAAAACAAAAGCAGTTCTTTTTCTCCACAAGGCCGGCGTAAAAATAAATGCAAGAAACAATGGGAAAAAAACGGCGCTTATGCTTGCAGCATGGGAGGGCCACTTGGGTACGGTTTCCAAACTCCTGAAGCTTGGCGCAGACCCAAAATTAAAGGATTCTTCCAATCGCACCGCACTCGATTATGCAGAGTTGGAAAGGCACATAAAAGTAATTAAGCGTCTTTCTTCCTCCAAGTAGTGCCTTTTAATATTTTCATAAATCAATTTGCGCTGGTTACTATGTTCATATCAATTCTTTCAGATAATCCGGAAACACGCAAGCAATTCTGCAAGCTCATTGGAAAAGAAACAGGAAGCGGTGACATAACTTTCTATTCCTCAAATTTCCAGGGAGTAATTCGCACCCTCTTAGAACCTACCCTTTACCCTGATAAATTGCAGCCCCTTCTTTATTCCCTTTCTATTGCAGATTATGTGGTCCTTCTTGTTGACCAACTAACTCCGTATACCGGGGAAATAATTGTTGCTTTGGATTTGCTCAAAAAGGACAAAGGGTGCATCATTTCTCAGTTTGAGCTCCCGCTCAAGGGAACAGTTCTCGAAAATTACGACTTGCTTTCCCAGGATGAAGCAAAAGAAAAGATCCTCTCCCTCCAGAACCCTGAAGGAAACGAAGAACTCCTTTCCCTGGTAGATAGCTATTTCCAGGTAAAGAGCGTAGGAAACGTAATTCTTGGAGCAGTAAAATCCGGTTCCATAAAAAAGCGCGATAAGCTCCTCCACCTTCCTTTCAAAACAGAAATAGAAATCAAATCCATCCAGCTGAACGATAAGGATGTGGATGAAGTTTCCGCAGGGGGAAGATTCGGAATCTGCTACAAGGGCGAGCCCATAGACCGCGGGAATCCTTGCTTCTACTTCCAACCCATTCACAATAAGTGAAAAGGTTCCCGGAACATTCACGAAATCCCCATTCTACAAAGCAGAGCTCCCCAAAAAGATCCATGCATACTCCAACCTCCAGTTCCTGGAAGGTGCGGTTTCTGATTCCGAGCTCACCCTTGAAAATCCCATTGCGCACAAGCCAGGGGAAAGAATCCTGNTTACTGACCCAGGAAGCCCAAAATTAAGAATTTGCGGACTTTTTGAAGTAAAAAAATAGATCGGAAGAGCGTCNTCCACACTTCCAGAGCTGTCTTCCGCACGCGCTCTGGAAGCATGGCCTCCCAGTGAAAGGTTTACCCAATTATTCCAAATCTTTTTCCCAAGACCATTCCATGCAAACCACTGTTATTAGTACGGATTTTTGCATTTATAAAGAAAAAGAAGCAGTGGGTTTCCACTGTTTCCGGTGACCATAGCTGTTTTAAACGTTCTTGGGAAAATAATCCCATGAAGAAAAAAGAGCTCAGGTTTACTGCTAATTTTCAGGATGATACTGCAAGGGAGCTAATGGAGCAGGATGCAAAAACAATAAACGAGGTTACTCCTGGTTTCCAACTCCCTCCCAAGATTGAGCTTCCCGGACAGGACAACACAATCAAGCCGATTGAAGGCAGAACAATGCTTTCCAAGCCATTCATGAAGAAAAAGAAAGAGGAATAATTTTATTCCCCTGCAATTTTAGTTGCAATCAAATCTGCGAGTAATCCATAGATTGCCCCAAAGAGCACAAGGATTTCCATTCCTCCGTAGAATCCAATGCCTATGCTTACAATCGCACCCAGAATAATTCCCCTAAGCGCAGCATTCGCAAGCGTTCCTTTAATGAGCACGATTCCTCCTGCAAGGCCCACAACCAGCCCAATCAGCAGCCTATTGTAGAAAGTAGTTGCAAGAAGTGCAGTTGTAATCTCGAAACCAACTACTTCCGGGTCCAGCATGCTTGTCCCATATGCGCAGAATGCGCCTCCAAGCGCCCCAATCACGAGCGCAATGATGAGCCTTTTCCAGTTCATGGCTAGCACTCACCCATAAACTTTTTAAAATATCCGAAAAGGGTTTACCCAAAGGAAATCCCGCCGGTTCCCCTAAGGATGTATTCGATTGCCTTTCCTACTTCCCGTACTCTCTTTTTGTAAATATCCGAAAGGGTTTCCCCTCCTGAAGATGAGTATTTCGCAACCCCGCTGTCATTCTTTTCTATAAGGCGCATGGACTCAAGTTTCTCCAGTGCATCATATGTTTTGGAGCGTGCAATCTTGAGTTCCTTGATTAGTTTGCCCGCGGTAATGCTGGGGTGGGAGCACACATAAATGTAAATGCTGGATTCTTTATCAGAGAGCCCCAAAAAGCCCAGGGATCCCTTAATGTCCTGTTTCACCATACAAACTAATTTAGCTGGGGAAGCCTTTTAATATCTTCCTCGCCCGCACCGACGCGCTATTCCTTTAGCTGCCTGTAAAAGGTAAGCGCATTCAAAGTAAATAGCATCACAAGGAGTGCAGTTCCAAGGAAGAGCCCGGTTTTTGCCGTGAAATGCATTTCATCAAGCTGTTTCCTGGTTTCATCCATATTGGCTATCCCTTCTTCCACATCCTCTTCAATTGCCCGTATTCCCAAGGAAGTGGAAAGCGTATCCTGCGTAACCCCTTCCATGGAATCCGCAGTTTCCTGCATCGAAACAGCAGTATTTCCCATGTCCGATGCGGTCGAGTATAGGGGCGCAGTTGCCTCCGCAGGCATGTATGGAATCGCGCCTATCGCGCCCGCAAGCCCATTCACTGCCCCGGACATATCCACCATCACATCAGCAGAGCTTTGGAGCGTTGTATATGCATCCTCTGCAAACTGCCCAAACGAGTCCACGGAAGCAGCGGTTGAATTCACAACCAATCTCGTATTATCCAATACTGAAATTACTGCATCCACCTGCCCAATGCTTATTTCGTGCACTGAATCCAGCAATCCATTGAATATGAAAAAGAACCATAATGCCAGAAGTATCCCTACAACGCTTACCCCTACTCCGAAAACAGCAATTGTCTTGTCCAGGCCGCTCTTTTTCTTTGCCATGGAAAGCGCTAATCACTGCAATAATAAAAAGATATGCAAAAAGAAAAAGGAAAAAGGGAAGAGGCTATTTTTTTGCAACCTTTTCTTCCTTGAGTACTTTCTTTGCAATCATGAAAACCACGAATGCGACTATGACGAAGTAAATCAGCGATGAGAGGAACGGCCCCCATCCGATTACGAACGGTCCAAGCGCCACGGTTGCAGTCTGCCACCCTCCTGCCGGGAGCAATGGGTTCACAAGTGGCATAATTACGTTGTCCACAAGGGATTTCACCAAATCATTGGTTGCCACTCCGATAATGAATGCTACCGCAAGCCCAACAACCTTATACTCTTTCAGGAATTCCATGAATTCTCCCTTTACTCCCATATGTACACCTGTTACTCCCAGCCCAACTAACTTATTAAACTTTATGCGGGAGAACCTACCGGGTGGAAAGATGGCAAAAGACCACAATGTAGGCATGATTGACCGCATATTCCGGGTAGTTTTCGGAATTGTATTCATTACAGGGGCGCTTATTTACCTGGCCCCCCCTGTTTCATACCTGCTCCTGCTGCTCGGTGCAATACTCGTACTCACCGGTCTCATGGGCAAATGCCCCGCATACTCCGTTTTTGGCATAAACACGTGCGGGGGAATGTGCGACCTCAAGAAACTGCCCAAGTCAAAGAATTAAACTAGGTGTATTCCAAATGAACAATTCAGATAAAACCCTTCCAATACTTGCAGGCGTATTCGTGGTGCTGCTAATAGCCGCGATATTCTTTGGGCCCCAAACCCAGCAGCAGGAACCCCCTCCAGAAGAGCCCGTCCCGGAAGAAGAGATGGAACAGGAGGAATCCCCTGAGCCCGAACCCGAACTTGAGCCTGAAATCCAACCAGAGCCGGAAGAGGAAGATACAATGAAAGAAATTGCAGTTATTGAAACATCCAAAGGAACCATCGAAGTTGAACTCGACCGGAAGAACTCCCCCATAACCGTGGAGAACTTTGTAACATATGCAAACGAAGGCTTCTACGAGGGAACAGTATTTCACCGAGTAATCCCCGGATTCATGGTCCAGGGGGGCGGTTTTGACACCAACAGCACCCAAAAGGAGGTCCACGACCCCATAGCGCTTGAATCCACTAATGGGCTCAAGAACACCAAGGGCACAATTGCAATGGCACGTACAATGGACCCGAATTCCGCAACCTCCCAGTTCTTCATTAATACTGTAGATAATGAATTCTTGGATTATGCGCCTGGAAACGATGGATATGCGGTATTTGGGAAGGTTGTTTCCGGAATGGACGTGGTAGAATCGATAGAATCCGTAGAAACCGCAACTAGAGGAATGCACGGGGACTGGCCGGTGGAGGACGTGGTAATTACGCGGGTTTATCTAAAGCAGTGATTATGGTTATTTGTGTTAAAAATATGCAAAAAGCGTAGCTTTAAATACTACCGCTGAGTAATACATATGGAATTCTAGGAATTCTGAATGCCTAGGGTGATTCATCTATGTACCATGTATGCGCAAACTGCAGGATTCGAGGAAAGGACCGTTCTTATTCCTACCCGAAGGGTTGGCGCTCAAGGGCAGTAAATAACAAAATTGTTCTTCTTTGCCCTGCTTGCCAGGCGAAGCTTGTTAATGGAGTAATCGCTTGAGAGTATTTTTGTGAATCAGTGCAGATCCACTTGTTCTTAGCGAATTGGTGAAGAAACACTTCTTCAAGGTGACTTATCTATGTACTACCACATATGCGCAAACTGCAGAACCCGAGAAAAGGACAAGTCTTTTTCCCACCCGAAGGGTTGGCGCTCAAGGGCAGTAAATAACAAAATTGTCCTTCTTTGCCCGGCCTGCCAGGTGAAGTGCATTAACGGAGTAATCTCCTGATTTTATAAAGATTCTCTACATTCTTTTTCTATGAAATTTATTTCAATCGTATTCCTATTGCTGCCTTTATCAGCTGTTTCTTTTTCTGCGGAAACCTGTTCAGAATGCTATGCTGATTCCCAGGAAGGAAGTGATTAATTGGATTTTGACAAGATACTCAGGAAAAGGGTTGCACAGGCGAGCAAATCCTTTCTTGGAAAGCACATCTCTGCCCTTTCTGAACGAATTGGAGGGGTTTCCGCAGCCGCTGCCCTCAACATTCTTTTTACGGCAGCCCTCGGCTTCACCATCACCTTCCCAATTTATGAGCTTGAAGGGTTCTGGTTTGCCCTCCCAACCGGTGCATTCACCCTAATCCTCCTGCTCTTTTTCATTATCAGCATTCTATCCCACCGTTTCCATATTGGAAGGAAGCATGCGCGCAAGCTCCTCGTGTTTGCAATACTTTTCTCTCTCCCATTCGGGCTTCTGAGCCTTCCGCTTCTGCACGAGCTCTCTAAAAATCACAAGAAATAAAACCCTTCCCTGATTATCAATTTTAATGAAAAAACTGAACATCACAGTAACCAAGCAGGACGGAAGCAAGGAAAAGTTTAACCCTGAAAAAGTAAGACGCGCACTTCGCAGGACCGGCCTCACCACTAAGGAAGCAAATACTGCGCTCAAGATTCTTTACCCCCATCTTAAGGACGGAATAACTACCCGCCAGATTTACTCCAAGCTCTACTCAATAATCCGCAGCCTCCGCCCGGAAAAGAAATACCGTTTCAACCTGAAGCGCGCGTTCCAGCTCTTAGGCCCCTCGGGCTACGATTTTGAGGATTACACTGCAAAGCTTTTCCGCCGTCTTGGATACACAACCGAACTTCGCGTAATCCCTTCAGGGAAATGCGTAACCCATGAAATTGATGTAATTGCCCGCAAAGGAAAGGAGAAATTGATGGTGGAGTGCAAGTTCCGCAACGAGCCGGGAGCAAAATGCCGAATCCAGACCGCGCTTTATATCTATGCACGCTTCCTTGACCTTGTGGATGGCGCAAAGCTCCATTCCAAGCGCCCATTTACAAAACCCTGTCTCGTAACCAATGCCAAATTCTCCTCAGATGCAAGGGAGTATTCAAGGTGCAGGGGCATGCGCTTAATTGGATGGAGATACCCTGCCCAGGAAAGCCTTGAGATTCTTGCGGACCGCACCAAGTGCTACCCCGTAAGTGTAATCAACATGAAACATCACACCCTCCGCAAACTTCTTAAGAACAAATTCATAACTGTGCAGGATATCCCCGATGATTCTGAAGAGCTCGTAAGGATTGTAGGGCTCTCCCCTTCAAACGCAAAAAGAATAGTGAAGGAAGCAAAGGATGCACAGGCCTAGTTTAGGCACTTTTTCTTTTCATCCCTCCCAATAAATACCTATTTAAACATATATCTCCACAATATATACTAATGAACAAACCTATCCGTGTAGATGAGCCTACCCAGCCTGTCAGCACGGTGACCCGGTTGAAATACAAGCTCATGGAGGCACAGCACAAAGATAGCACTACCGGAAGGTTTCTTCGCAGGTTCCCAAAGGTTACAAGGTTTCTCCACGGGTTCCCAGAAGCTACCGGAAAGTTTTTCCGCAAGTTTCGCAAGCCTCTCATTATTGGTGCAACTTCACTTGCCCTGGCAAGCGGCGCAGTTACTGCAGTTTCCCTTACTTCATCCGGGATCATTACTCCCTCCAAGGATGAAATCCAGCTTCGGCAGGTGGAATCCGCTAAGGTTACGCAGCAGCTCNTGGATTCTTCAAAAAACTGGGATGTCCGCAGGTTCAAGGATGCCCTCCAGAAGGGGGCTTCCATAGATTCACATTCACAGGATGAGCTTGGCGAAACTCCCCTTATTATTGTTTCTAGAACCGGAAAAATAGGGCGTATGAAATTCCTTTTGAATAATGGTGCAAACCCCAATGCGCAGGACATTGCAGGATGGAGTGCCCTGATTGGTGTTTCCAGAAACGGCAATTTTGAAGCTGCAAAGCTTCTTCTGGAATCCGGTGCAGACCCCAATCTTTCCAACAATGTCAAGGAAACCGCGCTCTTTTGGGCAGTGGCCGGGGGGCATAACAAGCTTGCAATGCACCTCGTCAAAAAAGGCGCAAATGTGGACACTGCAAACGTGTATGGGATTACCCCTCTTATGCGGGCTGCTGCCAAAGGCCATATTGAGCTTTGCCTCCTCCTTCTTTCCGCTGGTGCGGAAATAAACAAGCATGATATGCAAGGAAAGACTGCAATGGATTACGCTTCCACTGAAAAGTTCGGGAAGCAGCGCAAGGCAAGGTCCCTCCTCAAGGCGTATGGGGGAAAAAAAAGTGGGAACTAATCCAGTGAGAATTTAAATCTTGTTTTCCATAGAGCCCCATGGTGAAGCAGGAAAAAACTTATATTGGAGTGATAACCCTCGCTTTAATGACCGTTGCAGCGCTTTTCAGCCTCAGCGGCCTCACTGAAAATGCAGAGTTCGGCTTTTCTTCAATATTTTTTTATGCGCTCACCGCGCTCCTGTTCTTTATTCCCGCTGCGCTCACCGCAGCCTTTCTTGCAACCCGCTTCCCCTCTGGAGGCATAAATGTATGGGTTTCCAAGGCATTTGGAAAGAAGTGGGGCCTTCTTGCAATCTGGCTCCAGTGGATACAGAGCGTTACCCTCTACATAACCATCCTTAGTTTTGCTGCAGCCACCCTCGCATTTGCAATCGACCCTGCACTCGCAAGCAACGGTCTCTTCCTCCTTGCCGCAATCCTGGTAATTTATTGGGGCGTAACCCTAGTCAATTTCCGGGGAATGAGCCTCTCCACAAAAGTAAGCTCATATGGAGTAGTGCTCGGCACGCTCCTTCCCGGAGCATTCCTAATCATCCTTTCCCTCCTCTGGATTCTGGAGGGAAACCCCATCCAAATCGAACTTTCCCTGGATGCAATCATCCCGGAATTCCACGGCATCAACAGCCTCGTACTTGCAATAGGCGGAATCCTTCTCTATTCAGGAATTGAAATGTCTGCAGCCCACATCACGCGCCTCAGGAATCCCACGGTTGAGTACCCGCGCGCAATCTTTCTTGCAGCAGTAATTGCTTTCGTAGTATTCGTTTTGGGTTCCCTTGCAATCGCTTCCGTAGTCCCCAAGCAGAACATCAGCTTAGTTGCAGGAGTAATGGAAGCATTCACTGCCCTTCTCAACAATTATTCCGCAGGATGGCTTCTCCCCATAGTTATGCTTTTCATAGTTGGAGGCACAGTTGCGCAAATCAACACATGGATTGCAGGCCCGAGCCGCGGCCTCCTCAAAGTTGCGCGTGAAGGCTCACTTCCCCCCATATTCCGCCGTGTAAACAAGCAGGATATGCCCACCTCCATCCTCCTAATCCAGGCAGTAATCGTAACCATCCTTGCAATCATATTCGTAATGATGCCAGATGTGAGCACATCCTTCTGGATAATTACCGCGCTCACTGCCCAGCTCTACCTCATCATGTACATACTGATGTTTGCGGCTGCAATCTCCCATTCCAAATCCGTAAAGAAAAAGCCCGGAATGTTTTCCATGCCCGGAGGCAAATATGGAGTCTGGATTATTGCGGGAATCGGCCTCACTGCTTCCATACTTGCAATAGCACTTGGTTTCTTCCCGCCCGCGCAGGAGCAAACCGGAGGACTTCTTTTCTATGAAGGTTTCCTTATTCTTGGAATCCTCATCCTGGGCTCCGCTCCCTTAATCATGTACCACTTTAGGAAGCCCAGCTGGGTGCAGAAAAAAGCAGAGAAAAAATACTAGCAAACTTTACCGTGCTTTTGATGATATTTCTGGTGGTGCTCATCCGCCCTCCAGAACTCCCCCGCAGGCATAATCTCCGTAACCACTTTCCTATCCCCGTATTTTACCTGCTGCTCCTTTTTTGATTTCTCAGCAAGCTCCCTCTGCTCCTCTGTATAATAGAAGATAATCGAGCGGTACTGGCTTCCCACATCCGGCCCCTCCCGGTTTGGAGTAGTAGGATTATGCATCTTCCAGAACGCATCCAGCAAATCCACATAAGATACTTCCCCCGGATCATATTTCAGGTGCACAGTTTCCGCATGCCCCGTATCCCCTCCACTTACATCACCATAATCCGCATTCTTTGTATGCCCTCCCATAAATCCTACTTCAGTTTCAGTAACCCCTTTAATCTGCATAAACCTGTCTTCCACCCCCCAAAAGCATCCCGCCCCAAATGCAGCTTCATCAATCATGCCCAAACCTCTTTCCTAAATTATAAAAATTGCTGCACTCCTCAGCAAAGTTTAAATTCCATTGCAGGCATATCTGCCCAATGCCAATTATCAATACTTCCAGCCTTACAAAGAAATTCAATTCCTTTACTGCAGTGGATTCCGTTTCCCTGGAAGTGAAGAAGGGCGAGATTTTCGGCCTCCTTGGCCCAAACGGCGCAGGCAAGACCACGTTTATTTCCATGCTTGTTACCATGAAGCGCCCCACTTCCGGCCGTGCCGAAGTAAACGGGTTTGATGTTTCTTCCGATCCAATGGGCGTGCGCAAAAGCATAGGGATTGTTTTCCAGGACCAGGCCCTGGATGAGGAGCTTACCGCCTACGAAAATCTGGACCTGCACGCAGCCCTCTATTCCGTTCCCCGCGGAGAGAGGGAAACCCGCATAATGGAGGTGCTCAAAATGGTTGAGCTGGACTCCCGCAAGGATGATTTAGTAAAAACCTTTTCCGGTGGGATGCGCAGGCGCCTTGAGATTGCCCGCGGCCTAATCCACTACCCCAAGGTTCTTTTCCTGGATGAGCCCACCCTTGGCCTTGACCCCCAGACCCGCAAGAGAATTTGGGAGTACATAAATAAGCTCCAGAAGGAGCAGGATGTAACCGTTTTCCTCACCACCCATTATATGGAAGAGGCAGATTCCCTCTGCGGCCGAATCGCAATAATAGACCACGGAAAAATAATTGCCCTGGATTCCCCTTCCGCATTGAAGGATTCGCTTGGGGGAGATACCCTTCTTATGGAATGCGACCACCCAGAGAAGCTCTGCAAGGCACTGAAGGGAAAGAAATACGTGCAGGATTCCCGCCCCCACGATGGTAGAATCACTCTCGTAGTTGAGAAGGGTGAAAAGCAGATCCCCATGCTTATGCATGCTGCAAAGGATGCAGGGGTTGAAGTGAGTTCCGTTTCCCTTCACAAGCCCACGCTTGATGATGTTTTCCTGCATTATACAGGGCGCACGATACGCGAAGAGAATGTTTCTGCGGCCGAATCTTTCAAGATGCATGCACGCGCAAGGAGGCGGGTTTCATGAATTCCGAGCTTCTCGCAATTTACTTCCTCTGGAAAAGGGAGCTCATTCGCTTCTTTCGCTCCAAGAGCAGGGTAATCGGCAGTATGGGAATGCCTGTTTTCTTCCTGTTTATGCTTGGGTTCGGGCTTGGGGGCCTCGTTTCCCTGGATGGTGGTGAGAGATACCTTGATTTCATTGCTCCAGGAATGCTTGGAATGGTTTTGCTTTTCGGTTCCATCTTTTCCGGCATAATTGTTCTTATGGACAAGCAATTTGGATTCCTTAAGGAAACCCTTGTTGCTCCCGTGCGCAGGGAAAGCATAGTGCTCGGAAAGGCCCTGGGCGGCGCCACCACCGCAGTTGTGCAGGGAATCCTCATGCTCGGGGTAATGGCCCTCATGGGCGTAACGATTCCCCTTTCCTCGATTCCCGCCCTCCTGTTTGTAATGTTTATTATCTCCATTGCGTTTGTTTCCCTGGGAATCGCCATTGCTTCTTTTATGGAGGATATGCACGGGTTCCAGCTTATAGTGAATTTCCTTATTTTTCCCATGTTCCTGCTTTCCGGAGCAATTTTCCCCCTGGACAAAACCCCGGAATTCGTCCAGTATCTTTCATATATAGATCCGCTCACTTTTGGGGTGGATGCGCTTCGCTCAATATTCCTTGGGAGCTCCCAATTTCCCTTCATGCTTGATCTGGGTGTGCTTCTTGGTTTCCTGGCCCTCACTACGGTTGTAGCCGCGTATCTCTTCAGGAAAATAGAGAGCTGAGCCTGGTTTTCCATCTTTCCCCAAAATGCAAAGAGTTATAATACCTAACAAACGATACTCCCATTAGTAAAAGTAAGTAAATAGGTGTAAAAATGGCAGAAGGAACAGTAAAGTTCTTTAACGAAACTAAGCGCTTCGGCTTTATTGCTGGAGATGATGGAAAAGAGTACTTTGTGCACGAGAGCGGGCTCAAGGAAGGAACCGCACTCGCAGAAGGTGACAAAGTAAAGTTCGATGTTACTGAAGGTGACAGGGGACCCAAAGCAGAAAACGTTGAAAAGATTTAGTTCTCTTCAGTTTTTTGATTTTTTCTTTTCTTGTTTTTTTAATTTTATTTTTATTAATTCTGATTTTTCTTTTACCGTTTCTTCATTTTAAAAAATAAAAATTAAGGAAAGGGGCTTATCTTACCCCTAGGAAGTCCATCTTAAGCAAATTTGGATTATCCAGCCCTACTGTCCTGTGCAGCAGCCTTCCCTCGCTGGTAAGGTATGTTCCCATGTACCCGTTCGGTCCGAAGAACTGGGACTGGAAGGTGGG
>JGI10211J14876_10001147_pt1 | contig 11642 bp, 17 predicted proteins | sample Etolagsediment_FD_14876 | JGI IMG/M metagenome (IMG submission 14876)
CATAAGAGTATCCTTTCATAAAAAACCGACTCATTTTATCGGATACTCTCTAATCCGCAATGGCTCAGTTTTTGGGGGTCATGCCAAAGCCTTATCAATATAGTTTTAGTGCTCAGGAAATGTTGCAAAATAAAAATTAAGGGCACCTCTAAAAATTGCATTTTAGAGGCCAATATTTTCAATTAACAGTTTTCGAGTAAAAATTTGAAACCAACATCACAATATTACGGTTATTTTCATCATTGTGGCAGCATTAGCCAATGCCATCACGCTGCATCATCTGCCTTTTCAGTTCAACCGCCGCACTTCCATCGGCTAAGTCTCAGCCAGCAGACAATATCTATCTATATTGTACGCCAGATTTCGCAAACCTATTTTTGCTTTAGCTCGCACCAAGCCAACTGTTCGTATGAGCAGATTGCCCGCTCGCATTGCTTGAATTCCAAATACATGTTCAATCTTTGCTCGATTATAGTTGACCTGTATCTGACGCTGAGTCAATTTCTTATAGCGATAGCCTTTTCGCTGGATATGGCTGCGAAAACCCTGCTCATGAAGAGTTTGGCGTTTTTCAAAAGAGCCGTAAGCAGAATCTGCCCATACATCCCGGCTGCTGTTATTTTCATCAAGAAGCTGCTCGAAAACATTGCTGTCGTGAACACAAGCAGGCGTAACCTCATAGTTGCGAATAAGCTTATGCTCTACATCTATATCAATACGGTTCTTATAACCGAACCGGTTCTTGCCGTTCTTCTTTATCCAGCGAGCATCTGTGTCTTTCTGGCGTTTTTTATTACTGCTCCAACTCTCAGGAATATTAGCGTCCTTGATGGCCTTGTTTTCTTCTCTGCTGTTACGCTGTTTAGGTGCGGACACTATGCTCGCATCAACTATCTGTCCCTTTTTAGCGGAAAAGCCGCTTTCGCTGAGAAATTTATCAAACTGCTTGAACAGTTTTTCGACAAGGCCGGCTTCGGTAAGCTGCTCTCTAAACAGCCAGATGGTTTTAGCATCAGGAACAATATCGCTGACAGAGAATTTCAGAAAACGCATAAAACTCAGACGGTCTCTGATTTGAAATTCAACCTGATCATCAGAGAGGTTATAAAGCGACTGCAATACCATTATTTTGAACATAACAATTGCATCAAAAGGTTTCCTTCCAGCATTGGATTTCCTTTGTTTATCCCGAATAGTTTCAAGAGAACTGCGGAATTTTTCCCAATCGACTATCTTGTTGAGTTTAACAAGCGGGTCACCGCCTTGTTCGAGTTGCTCGAAACGCCTTTGCCAATCGAAAAGTCCTGCCTGCATCATGTTCAATCCTTTGCCAATGATATGAAAAACCGTAATTTAATTGTCAATGAGCTAAATATATCAAATGTGCAACGAATTGCACATATCTTAACTAATTTTTAGAGATACCCTTAAATCTTTTACCGGATTTGTTGCGTTTTTAGTGGGATTGCTCTTGGTGTTTATCACAGGGCATGAGAAAGCTCGTTCCGGCCATAGTTTCGTACCGCGTGCTGAAAACACGGGAATGCTGTGCTTTATTCAAAAACGGGGGTGAGGTATTGAAAGAAATGGGCCGGGTTGGATTCGAACCAACGAAGGCTTACGCCAACGGGTTTACAGCCCGTCCCCTTTAGCCACTCGGGCACCGACCCAAAAACCGCATGAGCGGTCAAGCTGCCTATACTGCAAACCTTAAGTTTACATAAACTTCGACGAATTTCAACAGAAAAACGTCTATTTAGCGATGATTTTGGCCGGGATGTTGTTGAAGAGAGAGTGGATTGCCGATGGCCTCGGCTGCTATCGGCAGCGGATTAGCTTTTGGCGATCGTATTTGACCTGTGCCGGGCCGGCTTCAAGTTCCTTTATGAACCGGAGGCCGTCTTTCCAGTAGCCTGCGGTGGGTTTGAGCCGGGCGCAATGGCTTATGAAGTAACGATTTATGGAATCCATCAATATCTGGCGAACATATTTGCTTGTCATTGACGCCAGTGACACAGGCAGGAGGCGCTCGTCAGCCCGCACGGAAAAGTGCAGGCGCATGGTCCTGCCGGAGCCGGTCAGCTCATAGCTGCTGATGGAGCTGTCCTCTCGAAGAATCTTCAATTTCAGATGGGGAAACATTCGGCTGAGCATCTTTCGATAGCGGATTCTGCCGCTTTGCCTGTCAACGATTATCTGGAGTGTTTGCGAGTCGCAAGTCTCGTCAAATGCCTGCTTTATGAGGCTGCAGATGGCGGTGAAAAGGACGGTTGCCTTGTTTTTAACGGCCGATACCATTTTGTTGTAGTAACCGACGTCGAAGCAAAAACTTGTCATATTGACAAGCTTCATATTGTTGGCCGAGAGGGTGTTTTTCAAGACTGTAGAGGCGATTTCGATGTCGCCGTTATCGCCGCCGAGGGTGCAGCGGCAAAGGTTTTCATACCATGGGTAATCGGTTAGTCGGGGCCCTGCCTGCGGGCATAAATGGGCAAGTAGTTCAGTTGCGGTTGCCGGTTTTTCAGGGGTTTTGTCAAGGCACAACAGGCCGGCCAGGACGGTCCGGCGGAGGTGAGTTATGCCGGCGGATTTGCTGTAAGCCTTTTTGCTGTCGGTAATCAGCAGTCGTCCGGCCAGGTGTTTTTTTTTGTTTGCAACGGCGCGGGCCAACAGTTGCCACATGTCGGATTTTAGCTGGGATTGGGGGATAGAAAAGGTGACTGATGAGACCACTAAGGGTCCCAAAATCGGGCCGTAGCCGGCCTCATCTATTCCAATTAGAACAGCCATTTCGTCCTCCTGACGGCTAAAAACGCTGATTTTGCGACTATTATAGCCGTGTATGAAGACAAAGCAATAGTAAAATCCGGTGCCGGATTTTAAGTTTTGAGTGGTTGGTTTTGGCTGGCTTTGGGCAGGAAAAATCGGGTTGTTCGCTTTGGGAAGTTGAGGGTTAGTGCGTTGAGATAGGGCACGGAATGGTGGGAGAAATTGGGTTTGATTGGGTTTTATTGGGTTAGAAATTGGGTTAAATTGGGTTTGTTTTCTGCGCAGCTGGTGAGGCGTATATTTTCATAATACTTTGTCAATACTTTATTTACGTTCATTTTTGGCCTTTTTAAAATTGGGTTTGATTTGCATAACTTCGTCGCTCTTCGCTCGGTTCTCGTTGCTCGATGCTGGATGCTGGATTCTCGATTCTGGATACTCGATACTCGATGCGTTACGACGGTTGGCGAGAAGTTGAAGTTCGGTAGCCATGATAAGTTCTCCGAGTATATCTACACAAATTCTAAATTCTAAACTCTAACTCCTAAACAAATCCGAAAATCAAAATTCAAATGCTCCAAACGAGGTTTAATAGATTCATTTAACTGGATCTGCTGGCCTCCATATTCGGTACAAACCTGCGCATTTGGTTCGAAATTCGGGAATTTTTTTGGAGTGTAAAATTTGTAAGTGCTTGTGAAAAAAGGAATAAAAAAATTTCATTTTTTTGGCCGATAGCAAAACAGTTCAATCGCGTTTGATTCGAAACGGATAGGACGGCTCGTCAATACGAGCCTGTGACTCGTGGCTCGTGACCTGTGACTCGGGAGTGTAGAGGAATGAGACCCCTCGGCTACGCTCAGGATTTAGGATTTTTTGACAATTCGGCGCACTTTTTGGCGATTTTTTAGCAATTCTGCGCGCTTTTGGCGCATTTTTTAGCATTTTTTTTGGCCACCTATGAAGAGCTCGGAGTCAAGTAATAAAATCCCTCTTGCCTCACTTTTTTTCTTCGAGGGCATCCCTTTATCTTACAGTCAGTTACGATCCGATATTCAATCACAAAACCACTTACCTGAACAGCCAATTCCTCAGCATCCCGGGCTTTGGGCGATAATCTTAGAGGACATCAATAATCTGATAAATTTCTGGGGCAATCGTATTCACGTCGCCATCCACCTATAGGGGACTTGCCATAGCAGCAGTCCATGCAGAATTATTGAGGCATAGCAAAAAATCGGCTCCGGTTCATTCACAGAGTGGGGAATCCGCAATAAGCAGGTCCAGTGGCTAAACAGGAACTCGGAGCCGGATAGAAACCTCGATACCATAAATATTACCTCGACAAAGCCGATGCTGTTGTTGTATTTGGTTCTGGAAAGACAGACAACAAATTTTCATTGAACCGACTATTTGTTTTCCACATGCCCCACATCACAGTCAGCATCTTTCGAGCTACTGAGTGCCGGGCATTACTTGTAATTACGCCATCTTTGAGCATCCTTTCATAATAATCCTTGAACACGTTACTTTTGTGATTTATTGCGCTGATGGCAGCGCCTAACACCACATTCTTTAATGTTCGGTTCACTGCCCAGGGCAATTTCAATCGGGCCGGTTTGGATCTGCCCTTTTTATCTGTTCCACTGGCCGATCTCTGAAGGCCCACGCCACAATATTTCCATAATTTGTTTTTCTGCTTGAATCGCCAGGGGGTGTCCAGACAGGCAAATAAAGTAGTTGCCCGAATAAGCCCTATACCAGGCAGCCTGCTCCAGAACCTGATGATGTCGTATTTCTTGGCTAATGTGCTCAGTTGGCGTTTGGCCACTTTGACCTGTTTGGCGGTTGCGTCATAACCAATCCATAACATGTTTAACTGTCTGGCCAGGGCAGGATGCTTAATCTTGAGCAGCCATTCGCTACGACGTGATGGATCACGAAGGACTATTCGCCGGATAGAAATTCCGTGCATCCTGCAACGGGCTCGAATTTTGTTTATGTTGCGCACGGCATCACGAATCCGGTCATGGTATAAACTGACCCAATGCTTCAACTCGGCCCGCTGGTCATCGTCGCTATGGTAGACTGCTCGAAGATAACCGCTTCGTAGCAGCGAAGCCAACTTGGCAGAGTCAATTTTGTCGTCGCTATCGCCATCAGAGCTAATCAGTTTGTTACGGCGAGGATCAGAGACTATAAACTTATCGACCTTTTTGTTTAGATTTCGGTACAGCCAGCCGGCCATTGGGCCTTCTTCTGTTGCAAGGTACTTTTTGCCCTGCAGGGAATCCAGGACATTTGATATGGCCGGTATGGTGGTTGGCACCGTGTACCGGGCGATGATTTTGTTTCTTTTTTCGATTGCCAGGTCTGTACTGTTGCTATGCACGTCAGCTCCGATATAATAACATGTACTCATTGAGGGCTCCTTTCGTATAAGGGTTAATATTTTCCAAATTATACTTGAGGATGCCCTCTCTTCATATCTTCACAGAGTTCAAGAGAAAAAAGAGAAAATAATAATAGATAGATAAGGTATTTAAAAAAGTTTGGGGGAAATTTTGTAAGCTCTATCTTTTAGGTATCAGCGTCGCCGTCATGTTCGACTAACATTTCCCCGGCCTCGTGGGCGAAGTCAATTATTTGTTGGAGTTCTTCGGTTGTCATTGAGGTTTACCTATCACCCATAGTGTAATAGCAGTTGAAACAAGCGATGCTATAGTGACCGCCAAGAACCACGCCAGCGCCAACAGAATCCAATGTTGCCGGTATTCCATAAACCGTAGTTGAATACGAGAAATCCTACCAGCAGCATATTTCCTTGCTAAATGCCAACCTTGCGGTGTAAAACTAATGTGTACGTCCATACCTTCCGGACTTTTTTCAATCCTAATCAAGCCTCGTTCTATTAGCATATCATTTGCATCCTCGACCATCTCGAAGTACGGAAAAGAACTTGGGTCGCCTTCCCATTCTTCCTCGCGAAAACCCAATGCTTTCATAAGCGGTATTTGTGTGGGATATGTTTTGGAATCTTTCCACCTGGGTATATCGCGAGCGTACAACATTAGCAATTCTCTTTCGTCTCGTGGTAACCACCATACATCTTTGCCAGGCATTTTTCACCTCTCTTTCATAATCCGCTGCAGGGTCGTATGTAAATGGGCCTACTTTTTATTATTCTGTTCCTTCCTTTTCTTTATCTTTTGGTTTGTCTTTTGTTATTTTTTACTAAAACTCTCACATACCGAAATGCCTTTTTCGGTCAATTCGAGTGTGCGTCCATACTGCCCTGTCTCGAATTTTCTCAAACAACCATGACCAAGAAGGTACTGTGTTCGGTTTTGGGCTAAGTTCACAGAAATACCGAGTGCTTTGGCAATTTCTTTCAGGGCCGGAGCACAACCATTGCTCTTGATGTAGTCATAGATAAAACGCAAGGTACGCATTTGCTTATCTGTTAATTGTCGTTCCATAGCAACCTCATTTTCACAGTTTAATTTGTTGGAGTTGTTCGGTTGTCATTGAAGCTCTCACATGCCAAACGGCCTTTTTCAGTCAATACGATGTTGCGCCCCCATAATATTGTCTCGGATTTTTTCAAATAACCATGTTCCAATATGTAGAATATTCGCATGTCGGCGGCGGTTGTAGAAATACCGAAAGCTTCTCCAATTTCTTTTCGGGTCGGAGCATAACCATTGCTCTTGATATAGTCGTGGATAAAACGCAAAGCATGCATTTGCTTGTCTGTTAATTGTCGTTCCATACCCCACATTTTACCGGCAAAAGGGGTGGTTTTCAACAATTTTGACTATTTTTCCTGAAAAGGGTTGACAAGCTGAGATTATCTGATACAATTGTACCTGCAAAGGGAAGTTCATTTTTGGAGCAGTGATGGCAGGAAGAGGGTCAATTCTTTGGCTTGTTCTCTTGGGGATTAGAATAATCTCTGCGCCGTCAGCGGCAGAGGTATCTTTTCAGGGTCTGGGTGGCCTGTCGGGAGGTGGTGGTTTCCTTAGTTCGGCAGTTGACGTATCTGCAAACGGCTCGGTTGTAGCAGGAACAGCCGAAGGCACTTCAGGCTATGAAGCGTTCCGCTGGGAGAATGATGTGATGACGGGCTTGGGCGATTTGGAAGGCGGTGGCTTCGGTAGCTGGGCGCAGGGTGTTTCAGCCGATGGTTCGATTGTAGTGGGACACGGCGAATCTAAGTTGGGCGACTGGCCGGAAGAAGCCTTCCGCTGGACAGCGGCTGGTGGCATGCAGGGCATTGGATACCTGCCGGGCGGAAGTTATAGCTATGCTGAAGACATATCGGCTGATGGGTCCGTCATCGTGGGATGGAGCGAAAACGCATCCGGTGGTCAGATAGCTTTCCGATGGACCGAAGCCGGAGGGATGCAGGGCATAGGGCCAAGTGGCCTTGGCAGTTATGCCTATGGTGTTTCTTCCGATGGGTCCGTTGTAGTCGGAGAGAGAAACGGTGAAGCGTTCCGCTGGGAGAATGGTGTCATGACTGGACTGGGCGACCTGCCGGGGGGAGATTTTTATAGCCACGCTTACGATGTCTCGGCTGAAGGCTCGGTTGTAGTAGGATATAGTTGTGTAAATATAATCCCTGGGTCCTTCTTAGTGGAATTGGAGGCATTCCGGTGGACTGAATCAGAAGGTATGCAGGGCCTTGGTGACCTGCCCGGCGGTAGTTTTTTTAGTGTTGCCGAAGCTGTTTCAGCGGATGGTTCTATTGTGGTTGGTCGAGGCTCATCTGCCTTAGGCGACGAAGCGTTTATCTGGGATACAGATAACGGAATGCGGCGTTTGCAAGATGTATTAGAAAATGCCTTTCAACTCGACCTAACTGGTTGGACATTGGAAAGTGCCACCGGGATATCCGCCGACGGTTTGACAATTGTTGGCCAAGGTATTAACCCAAGCGGATACACAGAGGCTTGGATTGCAACAGTTCCCGAACCCTCCACGCTCTTACTTTTCGCTCTTGGCGGCTTGGGCTTGAGAAAACGCAGAGCTACCTAACGTTTTGCTAACTCAGCATCGAGAAATTCCTTGACAAATCGGGCCGAAGTTTTGTATAATAGAGGTATCGCGGTTGCGGAACACTAAAAACCAAATATATTGACTTACGCCACAACCGCGTTTTCGGCCCTGGCTTATGTCAGGGCCTTTTTGCTATGGGAAAATCGGGGAATTTGGGAAAAATTTTTACTGGAATACTGGACGGAGATGGGTATTCGCTCAGCGTGTTCTGGGCTTGGCAGGCTGGGAGATTTTTGGTATAATAAGACTGCAAAGAGTTACTTATTTCTCCGAGGGTCGCTGTCTCTGCAATGGGGGCAGCGGCTTCTCCTTTTTCAGCCCGCTCAGTTTTTAGCGCTTCCATCATAAAATCCTTTCGATAAACGATAAAAATTTAGCCCTACCACCCTATTACTTCTCGGCTTTGGCGTCATTCGGCTTCGCTCACGACAAGCGGTGGTGTTGAGAAAACGCAGGGCATAAAAAGCTGTGGACAATTCTTGTGGCTTGATATATTCTATCTGCCATAATTAAGACAGAACAGATAAAAACAGAGAGTTATTTTTGAAAGGAGTCTAAGAAAATGTTTAGAAAAGTTCTTTTAGTAATTGCTTTAATCTTTGTAGTGTGTTCACTAACAGGTTGTCAAACCGTCCAGGGTTTAGGCGAAGACATTCAATCTGTCGGTGAAGCGGGTGAGTCGGCTTTAGAATAAGAGGACAAACTCTGACACAAGGCTTTTTCCACTGAAAAGTTTTGTCCAAGATGAATTTGTCGTTGGCATATTAACTTTTTTCAATCGTGAATACTTTATGCAGTCGGGTTATTTTAAAGATTTTGTAGATTTGCTTGCTCATGTTTCGCAGCTTCAGGTTTCCCCTGCCGAGCGTGATGGTCTTTTGCAGTTTGACGAGAAATCCGAGTAGCACCGATGACATAAACTGAACCTTTTTGAAATCCAGCGTCATATTTGTTCCGGGCTGCGATTGGGCCAACTGGAGAATGTCGGCTTCGATTCTGCAGAGTTGGTCTTCCTCGACCAGCTGCGAGACCTTAAACGTAATCACGACATCGCCGTACACCGGCTCAATCAGCAAATATGGATTGTTCAAATCAAACCGCATCTAAAGCATATGTTATAAAAAATATAGCTACTGGGAATTATGGTTCAATATTTTACCATTTAATTCACGATTCTGGCTGATTTTATGGTGATATGATGCTCATGTCAAGGGTGTGGTGAGCCTATCGAATTTAAAAATTTATGGCGGTACTGGAGCGGATTTGATATGATAGATTCAGTGGAAAGTTTTCTGTATTTGGCGTTTTATAAAGAGTAGGATAATTGCTGCAAAAGTGTAAACAGGTTAAAATAAAACTCTAACAGGGTAAAAGGGCAAAGGAACGGTATGGAATGCAATTTTATAACAATTGTCTCAGGTCTGCCTCGTTCAGGTACTTCTATGATGATGCAAGCCCTGCAGGCCGGTGGTATGGGTGTCGTTACAGATAACATTCGCAAAAGTGACTTAGAGAATCCCAAAGGTTATTATGAATTTGAGCCGGTTAAAAAGACCAAAGCCGATCCTTCATGGGTGCCGCAGGCTGTCGGCAAGGCGGTAAAGATGGTTTATCGGCTACTGTATGATCTACCCAAAGGCTATGAATACCGAGTTGTTTTTATGGACCGAAACATAGCCGAGATAATGGTCTCGCAGAGAGCTATGCTCCAGCGGACCGGCCAAAAAGGTGCTGACATAAGTGATGAGAAACTTGCGGCATTACTTGAAAAAGATCTGAACAAAGCTTACAAGTGGGTTAAGGAGCAAGGCAACTTTTCAATGATATCGGTCGGCTACAAAGACATGGTTCAGAATCCCTTACCTCAATGCGCGATGGTAAATAACTTTCTTGGAAGTTGTTTGGACACTGATAAAATGGCTTCAGTCATAGATGCTTCCTTATATCGGAACAGGCGATAAACAATATCACAACAATCACCGCTGCAAACATTAAGGCTCGACTAAACCCTCACAGGCCCGAATGCCTTTTTCGGTCAATGTAATGTTGCGGCCACGCTTTCCCTTCTCGGTGTCGGTTTTTCTCAAAAAATCATGCTCCAATATGTAGAATATTCGGTAGGCGGCGGCGGTTGTAGAAATGCCGAAAGCTTCTCCAATTTCTTTTTGGGTCGGAGCACAACCATTGTTTTTGATATAGTCGTGGATAAAACGCAAGGTGCGCAATTGCGTGTCTGTTAATTGTCGTTCCATACCCCACATTTTACCGGCAAAAGGGGTGGTTTGCAACATTTAGATTATTTTTCCTGAAAAGGGTTGACAGGCTGAGATTCTCTGATATAATTGTAATCGTGAGTTGAAAAATCATTCTTGGAGGAGTGATGGCGGAAAGAGGGACAATCCTGTTGCTGGTTCTGTTGGGGGTAAGCTTAATCGCTGCGCCTTCATCGGCAGAGATTGTCTCAAATTCCATGGTTATAGATGACATAGAATATTACATGCAGACAGACGATTCCGTTTACAATTTAGGTGAAGATGTTGAAGCACTCTTTAGAGTAACCAATTTGGGAAATGAGACACTGAGTATTGGAACCTCTTACCCAATAATAGATATCATTGTTTCGGAGAAAGAAGGAGAAGTTTTCAATGAAATCTGGAATTGGAGTTGGGATCAAATTTACCCTCATGGGCCATTCCTTTTTGAATTGGAACCAGATGAATCGGTGGAACTCAATGGAATCTGGCCGCAAATTAATTTACATGGTTCAGTTGAGCCCGAAGACCACACACAAGTTCAAACGGGAATATACAGAGTGTCAGGATATCTTGCCCCAACAGATACAAGTGTTGATGTGGATATTACAATAGTCCCCGAACCGGCCACGCTATTACTTCTCGGCTTGGGTGCCATTCGGCTTCGCTCACGACAAGCGGTTGTGTTGAGAAAACGCTAAGATGGACTACCTACACACCATCGTTTACGCAGTAGTTACGCCCTGCCGAGGCTTTTGAGGAACTTCTTTGATTTCTTCAGCCCCAGCTTGCATGCTCTCGCTCGTACCATACCTACAGACCGTCCGATTTTGTCGGCCACCTCCTGTGAGTTTCTATGCGGGTATAGTTTCTTGAGCAGTTGGATTTCTTTAGCCGACCAACGGGGACAATGATGATACGAGGGTCTTTTTCTGAGCCCCAATTCACGCGCTCTCTTTTCTACCGAATAAAAAGGCCGACCGAGTTTATCAACTATAGCCCGCATAGTGTTCTTTGGAAACATCTTTTTAAGCAGCTTATTTTCTTCGTTCGACCATACCCGATGCCTGGATTCTTTCAAAAGCCCCATCACATATGCCCGTCCTTCTACCGCCCCTGGAGACCTCCCAAGTTGCTCAGCTAACTCCTTCAGGCCCTTAACCTGGTATAGCTCCCTAAGCAGTTCGAGTTCATCTGCCGACCACGGACGATACTTCTCCGTCTTAATCCCGAGGTCGTATGCCTTTTGTCTCACTGTCGTCAAGGGTCGCCCAAGTTGTCTGGCTACATCCAGTGTACGCTTGCAATGGGGATACAGTTTCTTGAGCAGCGCAAGCTCACGGGCTGACCATTTCTTGACCTTCTTTTTCTTTCCCATTGTGAGACCCTTGCCAAAAGGCTAACTATTCACATCTCAATATACTACATCTATCGCCTTCAGTCACTACAAAGTTCAGGGTGCATCTGTAGTTTGTAGGTAACAAAAGCCCTCCAACAGGTGAATTTTGAACAAATTTCGGTTAAACTTGTTCAAAAAAGTTCAAACAATAACATTGCCAT
>JGI10211J14876_10001149_pt1 | contig 11636 bp, 12 predicted proteins | sample Etolagsediment_FD_14876 | JGI IMG/M metagenome (IMG submission 14876)
GAGAGCATGGAATTGGCACCTTCAGCACAGACAACCACATCGGCCAACAAGACATTATCCCGGTCATCGGCGGTGCCGGCGGTTACACCGATAATTTTGTTGCCATCCCACACAAAGTCCGTTGCCGCTGTGCCGCAGATAATCGTAGCACCTTGTTCTTTAGCCTTTTCGGCAAACCATTTATCAAATACGGAACGCCTGACGATGTATGAATGATTGTAAGGCGGCTTTTTATGTTCCTCTGAGTCGATATTCAAGGAAACTTCTGAGTTGTTTATCAGTAATGCATAGTGCTTTTTGGCTACAAATCTTTCGATTGGTGCTTCGGTATAAAATTCGGGAATCAATATGCTCATCTGGTCGGCGAAAAATATTCCACCAAACATATTTTTGGCACCGGGATACTGGCCTCTTTCGAGAATAACAACATCCACGCCGGCTTTGGCAAGAACATACCCACAGGCAATTCCCGCCGGCCCAGCCCCTACAATAACTACTTCACATTTATGCATCACGATTTTCCATCTGTTTAGCCCTGGACCCTTCGCCTCCAAGAACCTCTTTTATATTTGTGACTTTCCCTTTAACTTCCTGGACGCCACGCCCAACACCGTATACGAAATTGTACAGAAAGCTTTTCTTGTCTGTGGCTACTTTTTCACTCTTGTACTCATGCGTCTCATTGAGTTGCTCGCTTTTGCGGTAAGAACGGAAGAATTCTTCGAAATAATCACAGTTCAAACAATCCCCCTCGCAGCGGACCACTTCTTTGCCAAATTCACGTACTACCACGAAGCAGTAATTGATCCGGCTTTTATACAACAGGCAGTTCTTACACTCCTTATTGCAATTGGTCTTTTGCGGATATTCCCAGCAGTGGCACAATGATTCAGATGTAACGCCAGTCTTTTATTTATGAAAAGTCTCATAAAAAGATATTGCTTCGGATATCGGTATCCTGCAAGGACCTAAGACAGTTTTCATTGTTCCAATTTTGCCTCGATTAACCCAATTGATGATAGTGAAACGCGAAACACCGCAAAGTTTTGCAAGTTCAGTCGTCGTTAGACAATCTTTCCGCAAATTGATTTTGTTTTTAGTTATGGTTTCTTTTAACATGGCAGAAATAATCCTCTCGCTGCAAAAAGTGCTATCCTGCTGGTTACTTAGCTGCTCAGAACAAGCTCGCTTTCCTGTTTGCTATTCTGTATGACCGGCTCTTTATCTTCGGTCCGCGTCTTTTTTATCTCTTCGGTCAAGGCCGGAACTACTTCAAGGACATCTCCCACAATGCTGTAATCAGCTACATTGAAGATCGGCGCCTTTGGGTCTTTATTGATAGCTACAATGATCTCTGAAGACTGCATCCCGACAAGGTGCTGAATAGCACCGCTAATCCCACAGGCAATATACAGTTTCGGACGCACGGTTTTGCCCGTTTGTCCTACCTGGTGAGTATAAGGAGCCCATCCTGCATCTACGGCCCGGCGTGAAGCACCCACGCCGCCATCAAGTACTTGAGCCAGGTTTTCGATAATTTTAAAATTCCCGGCATCTCCAAGGCCCACGCCACCGGCCACTATTATTTCTGTTTCTGCGATGCCGGCTGTTTTTGCAGATTCTTTAACCACTGCAAGCAGCTGTGCTCTTTGAGTTAAACTATGCCCTTTGTAGTCATATCTGACGATTCTCCCGATACGCAGTTCATCTCGCTGCGGGCGATTGAAAACTCTCGGACGCACACTTGCCATTTGCGGGCGGTGGTTTGGGCAAATAATAGTAGCCATCAGATTGCCGCCAAAAGCCGGCCGGGTCTGCAGCAAATTCCTGGTTTCCGGGTCTATCTCAAGGCCTGTACAGTCAGCGGTCAGTCCGGTCTCCAGTCGGCTGGCTACTCTCGGAGCTAATGAACGCCCGATAGCTGTTGCGCCGAGTAAAACAATGTTTGGTTTATGTTCTTTAATTAGTCCGGTTATTACTTCTGTGAAAGTGTCCTCGATAAAGACATCCAACTGGCCGGACTCGGCCAGATAGACCTTGTCAGCACCAAAGCAGATTAAATCGCGTGCAGCCTTTGCAACCTGGTCCCCCAGCAACATCGCACAAAGAGACTCGCCGAGTTTGTCGGCTAACTTCCTACCTTCACAGAGAAGCTCCAGCGTAACATTGGTGATTCTACCTTCTTTTTGCTCGGCAAATACCCAAACCCCTCTATATTGGCTCTTGTCAATAATCGGTGTCTCTTCGCGAACCAGTTCGATAGCCGCAAACTCTTCGCAGGCCTCTACGCAGGCTCCGCAGAGATTACAGTTAGCTATATCAATCCGGGCCAACTTTTTAGTAACCGTAATGGCGCCAAAGGGACATACTTCGACGCAAAGTTTGCAGCCCTTGCATTTTTCTTCGATTACACGTATACCCATATTGCACTCCTTTACAATACTTTTACTTGCCGGAGTTTAGATACCAAATCCGTTACCTTTTCCTGAACTGAGCCTTCAAGAAATAGACCTTGCCGCTCGTGTTGGGGTGTAACCATTTTGACAACTCTTGTGGGAGAGCCTTTCAATCCGATTTTGTCCTCATCTGCGTTGATGTCCTGAGTCGACCAGACTTCAATCTCGGCCCTTGCAGCTTTTATCTTTCCTATCAGTGAGGGAAAACGCGGCTTGTTAATCCCTTTGGAAACCGTTATCAGTCCGGGAAGAGAGAGCTTTACTTTTTCGATACCCTCCTCAGTCATACGCTCCGTGATCATATATTCATCTGTTACTTCATTTATTTTTATTACACAGCTAATATGTGGTACGCCCAGCTTTTCCGCCAGTGACGGCCCGACGTGTGCCGTATCACCATCGACAGCCTGCCTGCCACAAATAATCAAGTCGAAATGCCCTATTCTTTTCACTGCCTTGGCCAATGTATAAGAAGTAGCGAGTGTATCAGCCCCGGCAAAGCCAATGTCGTTGAGCAAAACAGCGTTATCGGTTCCCAAGCCCAGCGCCTGCCGTAAAGTATCAACTACCTGAGGTGGCCCCATCGACAAAACTGTCACCATACCGCCATATTGTTCCTTCAGGCGCAGCCCCTCTTCGACAGCATATAAATCAAAAGGATTGATAACGCCATCCACTCCTTCACGGATAAGCGTATTAGTTTCCCTGTTAACGTTAACCTCAAGAGTATCAGGAACCTGTTTGACACAGACAATTATATCCATATCTATCCTAACAATTCAGCTTTCCACCAATTCTGCCATTGCTCAATCAAACGCTCGGGTGAAGTCCGGGGTCCTGACATTTTCTTGCCGGTAACTGTTTGCAGGGTATCAAGAGCTGCATTTTTAACGGCAGGGTCATTGAGACATTGAACCAGAGCAGAGATCACCTGATGAGAATGATGATTGTCGGCTTGGCTAATTTGCCCACCTAACCAGCCAATGCAAGTAACAGCCCTTCGGCGAACACTTGCGTCTTTGTCAGAAAGCATACGTGTAAGTACCGGAATACTTTCTGTGCCGGTTAAACGATACAGCCCCCACACCGCAGCCAAACGTACAGAAGCCGTCTCATCTGTCAAAGCACTTTCAACAGCACTTAGTCCTTCAGCCATTTCAAGTGTTGTCAATGCCTTGATACATTCCTGTCGTACCACCGCTGACGGTTCATCGGCCATATGGGCAACGAGAACCCGGGCTGACAACTCATGAGCAATACCACCGATTGCCCTGGCTGCATCCACACGGGCAAATGTATCGGCGCTGGCAAAATCAGAAAGGGCTTTTGTAAAGATTATTCTTTCCACCTCGTTTTTAAAATCAGCCGCCTGCACGTCCTCGGCTGTTACTTCCACCGGTTCTGTTAACTCAACCTCAGGAATCGGCTCAGGCTTTATTTCTTCAACATCTACCTTAGTCTCAGACTCAAGCTGCGGTTTATGTTCCGGCTCTTCAACATTTTCAACGTCTGCATCTATCTGCTCATCGTCTTGAATAACAACGGTTTCATTTGAAGGTTTGATTTCTTCCCCAGTCGGTACAATAGCAGGTTCATCCTGATAGTCTGTTTGTAACGAACCGATATCTATATCTGATTCTTCCTCACATGTTTCTGCTGACTTAAGGCTAACAGCAGCGACATTAGATTCCAATGCAGCTATCTGTGCCTCCACCGAATCGGCTCGTATTCCCGCATCGTCAGCCTCTTTGCGAGCCTGGTCAAACTCAGAAATCAAAGATTTATTTTCTGCCTGCAGGTCCTGAAGTTGTTTTTTAAGCTCAGTTTGGGCATGTTCAGCCTGATTCTGTGTTTCGGCCAGTTCCTGCCGGACTGCGGCAAGCTCTGATTCTAACTTAGCCGCTTGTCCGCTTGCTTGCTTTTCTCGAGAAGTCATCTTGTTGACCTTATTCCGTGCTTCTTCCAAATCTGAAATTAGGGATTCTTTTTTAGCCTCTAAATCTTTGAGTTGTGACGCAAGCTCAGACTGAGTTTTTTCAGCCTGGCTTTGCGTGTCGGCTAGTTCTCGCTGAGTTACTGCAAGCTCAGATTTCAACTCGGCTACCTGCTTACTGTAGTCATCTCCCACAGCGGTTGTTTTTCCGGATTTGTTCGGTGCTTCTTCGAGTTGGCGTCTGGTATCATCAAGCTCGGATTCCAGTGCCGCCGCTCGTGCCCTGACCGCACTTTCACGGGATTTAGTCTCACTCAGTCCGCTTCGCACTTGATCCAACTCAGATGCTAACGAATGATTCTCTGTTTTCAGCTCCTTGAGTTGTGACTCAAGTTTTGATTGTGTTTTCTCCGCGTTAGCCAACTTTCGGCGGGCTGCAGCAAGGTTGGATTTGAGTGTAGAAATTTTGGTATTGTCCGACTTCTTTTCCGGCACGGGTTTGGTGTCTTCATCAGCCAAGCCAAGCATCCCTTTACCAGCCGATACGCCGCCTGCAGCAACGCTTGCAATCTTCTTACCAAGAACTGTTGCCTTTCCAACAAAACTGCCCGCACGTTCGGATGCAGTCCCAACGATTTCTATAACCTTTGCTTTATCCTTCTCCATAATTCTGCACTTCTCTTAAATTAATCGGCTTCAACACTTTTCTTGTTAGGGGACTTACCGCTCGATTGCTTTGCCTTAGCAGTCGGCCCTTGAGTTTTAGGTGTTTCAACTATAACCTTTGTTTGTGCAGAAGCCTTGGATTTCGGATGGCGATTTTGGCCGCGGCTCAAGCTCTTTGGCCTTTCCACTTTTTTCTTTACCTTGGCCCGCTTGGGCGTTGTCTTCTTCTTCACTGTCGGGCTACTTTTCTTTTCTGACGGACTCTTTACGGATTTCTCAGCAATCTTTGCTGACACCTTAAGCTCTGGTTTTGGTATTGGCTTCGGCATCAACTCAGAATCCTGCTTTTGTATTGGCTCTATCTCTGGTTTCAGCTCTGCCTTTGGTTTTGGCGTTGGATATGGCTTTGGTTCCAGTTTTGGCTTCGTCATATCTTTGACGCAGTTGGCTATTTCCTTGCCGCCAACCACCAATGTTCCGACAAAGACTCCCGCAAATCGCGATACTGATTCGACCACTCCAGGATATTCTGTTTTATTGTTCTTCATTATTCTAACCTTCCACTCAGGGGCAAGATTTTCTCCCTATGGCATCTACACGACAGCAACAGTCATAAATAGACCACGGCTTTGAATCTGCAGGCCGTCCACTGAAATCTAAGCAGCAGCCGGCTTTGGCTGGGTAGCATTTTGATACCCATTCTTGAAGGCTTCTTTTGCCTCCGAGGTTATCTGGCGAGCTTTTGCATGCAGTTTATCCACGGTGTGCGGATACTTCTTGCGAATAACTTCTATACTTACAGCACCGACGAACACCCCACCTATCAAAATTCCTAAAGTCTTAAGCATGTCATCTCCTTTCTTTCAAAATGTGTACACCACGACCAATACCATAGCCGAAGTTATACAGAAATTTTTTCTTTTTACCCTTTTGGTGCTTATTTTCTTGGTTGTCTGATAAACAATGTCTACATTCCTCATCGCTGCTCGTTTCTTGCTTCTGTGCCTGGCAGTGTCCTCCTAAGTCGGACGACCCCGTCTCTTTCTCCTCATCGAAAGTTCTAAGCAGAGATAAAGCTTCCAATGTCGGTATCCGGTAATGTCCTCCAACAGTTCTCATCGCTTTAATTTTGCCTTTTTTGGCCCAATTGATAATAGTGAAACGAGAAACCCCACAGAGTATGGCAAATTCAGTTGTTGTCAGATAACCGCTCCGCGGCTTACTCCCATCACCTTTGATGCCCTTTTTTCTCGTACCAGAAATGGCGTCCATTAAATTTCCCTTTTATCGGCCAAAACCTGAATGTCAAAATTACTCTACACTCCGTCCCCGTCGGCTGCGGTAATACCTTGCTTAGCCTTAAACATTTTGCACAAATCTGTTTTGTAGAAACTTTGGCGATTTGTTTTAAGTTTCTGCAAAAAACTCAGAATTATTAAAGTTTTCAACCGGCAATCGCCGAACTAATATTTGGAAGTAAAAAAAAACCAGCCAGCTATCCATTGGGATAACCAGCTGGGTTAAACCATCGTACTTTGGTTCGTTGAACTGGGGGAAGTTCTAAAAAACTCCTGCAGTCCATTGCTGGTACTCTACCCATGTCCAATACATGAGGCTACTCATATATCAATGGATAGCGCAGCACCGTCCGCTGAGCAAGTTTTTCATTCTCGTTTTGAATTATTTAACCGAAAGCCTGAGAGCCTTCAACAAAAAAAACATTTTTTTGCAGAAATTTTTCATGGACCCTATAAAAGATGCTTTTGAGCTTACTCCCCCGCTTATTGAGGTGTTTTCGGCAGAATCAACATTTTCCACATTTGACAGAAGCCGTCTTTTGGCACAATAGGTTTACAAACTGTACGAGTAGCTTCAAAATATAGCGTTCTTTTGTTGTATATAGGCCTCCTCTCGTCGATCAGCGAAAGATTATCACCGATAAAAAAACAGCCGGTTATCTACTTGGACAACCAGCTCGGTTAAATCTTTTTTAGGCGATTGGACTAAAAGCTCGTAAACTTTTAAAAAAACCCCAACATCTGCTGGTATTTTATAGGTGCACGATATGTAGGATTTCTCTTGGCGGCTTGAGCAGCCTTATAATGTGTTCCAAGCTGCTGCTTCTTTCAAAGACTTTTCATACCATCTATACGCATCTCTAAGAGTGTTTATTATCGGTTTTTTTATTGTGCCAAAGAATCTTTTGTCCAATTGTTCTATAGCTTTTTCAATTCCGGTGTCAATTTTATTTCCTAAACATGCCTGATACAGTATTTCCCTTTCCACTTTAAACGCGAACAATGTGCAATAAATATCTACGACTTTTGAATTGGCCGGTTCTATTTCAAATTCTATAGTAATGGAACTCGAAAAATTTTTTCCGGTAATACTCTGTGGTAATCTTGCAACGCCAGCGATTACTATTGTATCCGGCCTTAAGTTGTGTTTTCTGCCCTTCGTCTTCTCAGAAGAGGCACTGCTTGAGTTCTTTGCCAAACAGTTACAATTTCCAGGTGTGATATCAACATTTTTGTCATTTTGTCCGGCCATGCTTATTCCCCAACGTTCTTGGCATAAATATTTACGTATTATCCCCAGACTTAAGCCGGAATAGTACGAGGTTATTCCTGATTTTGGGGTGTGAAGTGCCTTACTCTTGCCAGTCTAAGGGTGATGAGCTTAGCACTACTTAGACAAAGTTGCAAGAGTAGCAACGAAGCATTAGCATGGAAGCGCAAATACGCCAGTCTTGCCCTTTTCGGAAAACCAAAACAATCCAATGCCCCTATTTATGAAGCTGTCATACATCAATGGATAACACAGTGTTATTTCACCGCGAGCCATTACTTTCTTTTTCAAAGACCTTATTATACCACCTGTATGCATCTTCAAGAGCAGCGATTATTGCTCTTTTTGTTACGCCAAAAAACCTTCTGTCTAATTGCGTAATAGCGTTTTCAATTGCCTCGTCAACTTTACTTCCCAAAAGTGCGTTATGTAGTATCTTCTCTCCTAAAAAGGGCAATAAGGTGCACGAGACATCAACGATTGTAGAATCAACAGGGTCTATCTCAAGCTCTATTGTTAGACAACCAAAGACATGCTTTGCAGTAATACCTTCAGGCAATCTCGCAGAGCCGGCAATTATTATTGTATCCGGCCTCGAGTTATACTTTACGTCCTTCGTTGTCTGGTCTTCGTTCATTTTCGACTTTCCCCTTTTTAACTCTGCTGGTGAAAATATAACCGATAAGGGCTGTGTCATCAACAAAAATATTGTCTGTAAACAAGTTCTTCCAAAAATTCCTATGAGACCAAGAGAAGGAGCTTTCGGCTCACATTCCGGGCAAAATCAGGTATTTCCCGAAATTAATTCACGGTGAAAATCAGACGACCTAACAATAAGCTAAGTTTTCAAGGCGGAAAGTACGGTACCGCAAATAGCAAAAGGGGTATCTGATGTATTGGCACAGTAACAGACTATCTGGATTGTAGGTTGTAAAATGAAGGTTTTTATGTTAAAATAAAGGGTTTTCGCCGTTGAGCAGTGGCGGATTGGGCACAGCTTGCTACGGCCTAACTAAAGCTAAATAACTTTGTAGCATACATACCTGAAGCTTAGCCAGCATTTTTCAGGTAATCTCTTGTTATAGCCACCAATTATTCCTTAGTGGACAAAGGCTGCGGTCGGTTCCGTGAGGTATTATTGCTTGGCCTTTTGTTCGAATTACCTGGATTATTTGGTTTAGAGTATCTCTGGCGGACACGTCCGCTGGTTTGAGTTGCCTCGATACGTATATCGCGCAGGGCATTCTTGAATGTATCGAGTTCGTTCCTGGCGGCCTCATAGTTGATATTCAACATTTTTAGCTCGCCTTTGAGATGTGTATTGGTCCCCATTAGTTCTTTATTGGCAGCTTGCTGATCCTCAAGCTCAATGCGCATATCAGTTAACCAGCTGTCAGATGCGGAATTTTTCTCTCGAAGGCTCTCCAACTCCTCTTGCAGGCTTCGCGAGGTTTGATGAGACCCATCCAACTCCCTTTCAATGGCATTCTTTGATGTCTCCGATGCTTCCAGACGCCTTGTCAGATTGTGCAACTGTTCACGTAAGTCCTGATTGGTCTCTGTTATCTCCGCCAGTTCTCCACGCAGATGGTTAGTATCTGTAATTCTATCCTTGAGATTCATCACCTGGGCCTCGAGAGCTACTTTCTCATCTTCGAGTTCCTTGATATTGGCCTCAGCAGAGGATAGTTGCTCGGCAAGAGAGTCTCGCTCGGCAGTGGCTTGCTCAAGCTGGGGCTGAGTTTTCGCAAGCTTGTCGGCAAACTTGTTCCGTTCTTCTTCAGCGAAGGAGATGTCTTCACGTAATTGCTTGGCCAAAGCAGCCTGTGCTTTTAGTGATTCGAGCTGTGCCTCTAACTGAGAACGAGCATCCAACTCTTCTGCAAGTCTCTTCTGAGTTGTATCAAGTTCAGCTTCCAGTATCTCTTTTAGCTTAAATGCTGTCTCAACCTGTCCTTCAAGGCCCTTGACGATAGAGATGATACTGGCCCTCTCTTGGGAGACATCGGCAAAATCCTCCAGTTTGATTTCGCTCTGGTCGGGATTAATAGGCGCTGCCTGATGTGAAGCAATGATACCGTTTGCTGCGCTTATGCCCGGAACGGACTGCTTCGTACCTCCAACCGTCTTCTTTCTTCGTGCGACTGCTTTTTTCTTTACCGTTTTCTTTTTTTTCTGACTTTTTGCCATCAAACAATCTCCCTAATTTATTGTCAGCAAAGGGCGAAACACAGATAATTGCGTCAACCGGTCATCCTGCAAGCTCCTCTTTCCACCATTCGTGCCACCGTGCAATCAGCCGATCCATATCTGCCTTATTTTTTGGGAAAGATTTCCCTATTTTTTTGCCGGTTATTTTCTCTATGGCACAAAGAACAATCTTCCTTGTTGCCTTATCGGGATCTTTGAGGTGTTCAATCATGGATAAAACCACTTGACGATTGCCCAGGTTGCCCATGGCCTCGGCTGCCGACCGACGAACCAAAACACTATCGTCGTCCAGAAGTATAGTTAAGTCTGCCGCAAGTTTGCCTTGACCCAGCCAGCCGATACAAGTAGCGGCTCTGTGCCGCACTCCTTCGTCTTTATCGGAAAGCATGCCTACCAATGCCGTACCGCTTTGCGTACCTGCAAAGCGATACAAACCCCACACAGCAGTCAATCGAACCGATCCTGCCTCGTCGGTCAAAGCTTGTTCAACTGCGGGCAGTCCTTCCTTCATTCCTAATGTTGTCAGGGCCTTAATACATTCTTGCCGTACCTGTGGTGACTGCTCCGACGCCATCTGGGCGACAAGAGCTTTGACTGATAACTCATGACCAATACCAGCTATTGTTTCCACAGCATCTAATCGCACAATAACATCCTGATTTGCAATATCAGAAACAGCCTTCGCGAAGAGTATCTTATCTGTTATCTTGTCAAAAACAGCTGCCTGAACTTCCTCGTCCGTTACAGCAGGAGAACCTGTCATCCGTCCCTCAGATACAACCTCAGGCGGTTGCTCTTTGGTTTTTAAACCTACCTGTTCGACAGCGTCCGCTACCGCAGTTCCTGTTGGAAACTCGCTCTTTTCTCTACCTGCTCCTACTATAAGTTCTTCGATAGGTTTAGGTAACTTGGCTTCTTGCTCTGTTTGAGCAGGGCGTATCTCGGAGGTCGGCTGAGGCTTTCCTGCCTGTTCTTCTTTGCAAGACTTCTCTAAGTTATGCTGAGCTACACCAAGATTGGTTTCCAATATTTCCAATACAGCAGCCACCCGCGTCTTCGCCTCACTCGCCTGTACTGCTGCCTCATTGGCTTGGCTGCGTGCCTGCTCCAGACCAGTGAGTAGAAACTCCCTTTCTGACTGCAACTCGCTAAGATGCGATGCAATCTGAGTAAGTTGCGATCCAATCTGAAACTGTGTTTTCTCGGCTTTGCTCTGTACTTCTTGCAGTTCACGCCTGGCCGCAGCAAGATCCGATTCCAGTGCACTGATTAGAGATTTGGCCGAACTTTCCTGCTCTGCCTGCTGCCTGTCTCTTGCCCCGATGTCAAATCCCTCGGATGTTGACTCGGTTTGCTCGTCTGCAATCAGTTCTGGGGGCTCAACAGGCCGGGTAAGCAAACGTCCTACTGCTGTCACACCACCAGCCACAACGCCGGTAATTTTTTTGCCCGTAGCCGCTACCGTTCCAACACAAGTACCGGCACACCTGGACGTATTTACCATAATTCCCGAAAGCCCTTCATTGCCACAGCACATTAATCTTAAACTCCTTTTAAGATATCTTGGCCTGGCGCTTTTGTTTTTTAGCCGGAGATTGTACAGATCCCTTCATGGGCGTTTTACCCTTGCCTGCAGGAGCTGTACTTTTTTTCTTTGCTATTTTTTTCCTTACTTTCCGGCATTTTGTCTTGACGGCCGCCTTTTTCTTTTTCCTGGCTGGAGCTCGTACGGTTTTTTTTCTCGGCTTGACCGAAGGTCCCTCGCCCGCCTGCACAGGGGGTTTAACGATTCGCTTGCCCGT
>JGI10211J14876_10001150_pt1 | contig 11632 bp, 12 predicted proteins | sample Etolagsediment_FD_14876 | JGI IMG/M metagenome (IMG submission 14876)
AGGTGGAATGGGTGGAGCTGGTTTTGGGGGTGCTGGAAGAGGTGGTTTTAGTGGAGGTGCAAGACCAATGGGACAAAGAATGGAAGGAAGATTAACACCTCCTGGTGCTGGTGCTTCAAGACTTCCTCCAAATAGCCCACCAAATAGGGGTCCAGGAAGAGGAGGTCCAGGAAGAGGGGGTCAAGGAAGAGGAGGTCCAGGAAGATGGGGTCCAGGAAGAGGAGGTCATCATCATCATAGACCTTATTATCCACGAAGAAGACCTATTGTAAATAATTATTGGAATAATAGTCCTTATTATTGGGGTGCTGCTACATTACCCATAGCTTATTTTTATGATGATTATTATTATGATGATTATAAAGAAGAACCTCAGAAAAAAGAAGAAGAAGAATAAATTATTTATTTTGTAAAAATGAACCCATTAATTTATCACCTGAATCACTTAGTCCATTACCAGCACTTGGATTAAATGTAAATTCACCAAATATTGGTCCTTTTGTAGTCGAATAAAAATCAATTCTTAAAGCATATTCTTTTGTAAGATGTGTAGCTATTTTTGTTGCTTTTTTTATAATATCAAAAAAATATCTTGGTTTTTTGATATAATTATCTTTTGACATTTCGTCTCTTTTATATATATATTCACGAAACCCTTTAGGATTAAACATATAACATTCATTTCTATTTTTAGGATGAATAATATGAATATATTTAACTTCACCATAAAAACAAAAACATTTTATATCATATAATATTTTATTACATGGTTCTAATAATTCTTCTACCATTATTTTTTGTTTAATATTATGAATACTTTTTTGACCTATTGGCTTTTGATTTTCAAAATTTTTTAAATAATTTAATACATCTTGTAAAGTTTTATATTTCAAAAAAGTATTTTTTTTTCTTATAACAACACCATTTGAACAAGCTAAATTATTAAATTTAATTACACAATTTTCAGGTAATTTAACATGTTGTAAATCATCTACTTTATCTAATACATGATATAATTTAGGTACTTGAACTCCTAATTTCTTAACAGCTTGATGTGCATTTACTTTATTTTCTAAAAATTCAATATTTTTATCAAATTTATGGGCTCTTTTCTTTATATAAGTTGAATATAACATATATATTTAGTACTAAAAAAATAAAATAATTTAAATGTGATTAATTTCTTCACTTAATTCCTGAGGATTCTTTTTCTTTAGACTTTCCGCACACCATGCTGATGGATCTTCACACTCCATAAAAGGCTGTTTCCAAAAATAAGGTATTACATTATCTTTATTTGGGTAATAATTTTCAAATATTTCTCGATAATATAATGATTCCTTATCATAAGGAGGATTTATCAAATATTTTTTAGATTTTTCTAAAAATTCATCATTCGAATATTTATTTTCGACATATTGCTTTAATACAATATGCCATGGATTTTCCTCACTCCCAACACCATCAGAAAATGCGGTTTTTACTCGCCAAGTAAGTTCTTTTGGCATTAAATCCTCAAATGCTTTTCGTAGTAAATATTTTTCCATTTTTGTTTCATCAAATCTCTTAAATTTAGGTTGAATACTCATGACATATTGAACAAGATCTTTGTCCCCAAAAGGTACACGAGCCTCTAAACTTGCACCACTTATCGATTTATCACTTCTTAATATATCAAAATATTGAATATGTTTTAACATTTCGATATTTTCTTTCTCAAATTCCTCATCACTCGGGGAATAATAAAATCCACGATAACTACCAAAAATTTCATCTGATACATCCCCGCAAAAAATAACTCTGTCATCACTATTATCTCGTATATAACATGATATTAAATAATTACCAATTGATGCACGCACCGTGGTTACATCATAACTTTCAATTTGTACAATTGTTTTTTCAATGGCATCAATAAAATCTTCATTAGTAAATTCTACTATTTTATGATTTGTCTTAAAATATTCAGCAGCCATTTTTGAATATTCTAAATCTATTGACCCTTTCATCCCAATTGAATATGTATTAATACTATATGGCTCAAAATTAGCAGCCACCAATCCCGTCACAATGGTTGAATCTAAACCACCCGACAATAAACAACCAATGTTTCTGTCACTCATTAATCTTTTTTCTACCGCATCTCTTAAAAATACTCGAATATTTTCAATATGGTCCTCTTCATCTTCAAATTCTATCTTTTCTCCCACAAAATTAAAATATTCTTGAACATTAAATAGTTTACTTTCTAAATCTAAAATACCATAATGTCCCGGTTTAAATTGTTTTGTTTTAAAATTAGCAGGAATGCCTTTCATTTCACTGCAAAAAATAAAATCATTGTCATGAACACCCATAAATAAAGAACGAATACCAAGTTGGTCTCGTCCAATAAATACTTTATTTACACTAATATCATATAAAATAAATGCAAATTCACCATCCAATAATTGACATGTTTCTTCCATACCAAATTTTTCATATAAATAAATAATTATTTCACAATCACTATTTGATTGATATTGTTCTTCAAAATGATATTTTTTTTTTAATTCTTTAAAATTAAATATTTCGCCATTACAAATTAAAATTTTATTATTAATCCTAAAAGGTTGATTACTACTTTCATCTAAACCATTAATACTTAAACGATGAAAACCAAAATAAATTGATTCATGAATATTTAAAAATTGTGAATTATCAGGTCCTCTATGTTTAATTTTATTAAAATAAGTCAAAAGTTCCTGTTCACTATATTGAGATCCAAAAAATGAAAAAATACCACACATATTGATAATATATTTTTAATAACACTATTTTAAGTATATTATTTTTTAAAACAAGGGTAATTGTATTTAACAATTAATTGATATAATGAAAATACTCCTTCATTTTCTATTTGTTCTAAATTATCTTCAATCTTCATTTTTTTAAAAACATTATAAAGTGATGATAATGCATTACTTGCCAATATTGAAGGAACAATAAAGAATACAAAAATAATTATAAAAGCATACCACCATTTCTTCCATCTTGAAGACACTAATACATTATATGATCCATATATCCAATGAAGCATGAAAAAACAAAGTATAATAAATAAAAATGTAAAAAGAATAATAAATTTTAAATTAAACATTCTTTTCATAAAATTAATGTAATTATAGTCTTTCTTATCAATAAATTTATTGATTGTATCAAAAATATCTACATTAAAAAAAGCAATAATGCGTGAAATAATAACAAGTATTACTGGAGATAATAATCCTAAAAATATAATATACTTTAAAATAGGTGATTTTTTTATATCATATTTATCTAAATTCATAAATTTCAAAATAACAGGTGTTAAATAAGGCACCAAAAAATATAAACTTAAAGTACTAATCATTGAATAATTTTTATTTATATAACTATTCGGTGATTCATGAATTTTAGTTATACAGTCTGGATTATTGTATGGATTATTGTGTTTATTTTCTTGTACATAATTAACAATAATTGATGCCATTAAATTCTTAACCAAATATTCTAATAATATCATAAAAGCAAATACATAAGAACATATTAATACTAAATAGGATTTTTGAGATAAACCTATAAAATAATCAGATGCTTCAAACAATGGTGTTTTTAAATCAGAACCTATTGAAATAATATTAAAAGGAGAATTAAAACATAATTTTTCAAATTGAGTTTTATATTTTATATTTGTTTGTAATTTACCATCATCATCAAAAGATTTATATTGTTTTACACTTAATCCTGTTAAAAACCAGAAACATATTAGAGTGACAATAATATAATAACTTTTAAAAATACTTACATTAGAATTGATAATATTATAATATTTTTTTTTATTAAATGAATAATCTATATTACCAGAGCCCTGATTATTAGTACTCATAGTTCTAATAATACATGCTATAAAAAAATTTAATAAATACCTAAAAATCCACAAATAATCAAAATAATAACAGTTATTAGATAGAAAAATACTATAATACCTCCACTACCAGAAGCACATTTTAAAATATCCATTAATCCATTTACTCCTCCTAATTCATTTGGTAAAGATGATGCTGCATTTGCCGATTCAAAAATATTACAAATAGAATCTAATACTATATTTTTTATAAAATCTTTTGTTTTATTTTTTCCTAATTGATAATCAGAACCCTCTTTTTTTGCTATTGTATTTGCTTCGTTTTCAAGGTATGAAATTCGTTCTAATATTTCATCTTTTTCTTCTCCATTATTTAAATTATCTTTATGTAAATATTCATATATATCTTTATAAACTTTATCAATTGAAGCTTCGTTAGTATCTGGATTATTTACAACTTCATTAATTTGTTTTAAAATTTTTTCATTTATAAATTTAGTATCATTTACTGATATAGATTTTAATTTTAATTTTTTCTCAATATCATTTAAATTAGATACATCAATATCTATTGAATCATTACTCATTAATTTTTCATATATACCTTGAATTGCTAAAGCAATACCAAAATAATAACCTTTTTCTTGTAAATTATTTTTAATTACTGGATTTTCAATTTTATCATATAATAAATCACCTATTTTTTTTAACATTTTTACATTACAACATGATGTTGAAGGTTCTTTACAAATCGGAGATATATTATTAGGTAAATCTTTTATCATTTTATTTAATTGTTCATCTAAACCAAATGAATCTATTAAACCATCATTAAACTGTATATTAAGAAGTTTATTATTTATTGTAATGTGTACATCTTTACTTTCAGTATTTTTATTTTGATTTGTTTTATCTTGATTGTTATTAGGTTTAGTAATATTATTCTTTTTAAATCGTGTATTTAATGTATTTTTAATTTTATTCAAATTAAAATTATCTTGACAACCAATATCTGATATAATATTTAAAACTTCAAATAAAGGAGGAATAGCTGAATCTATCATCATATGATAGGCTTTAATACCACTACCAAAAAATGGCATTATATAAACAATTGTGAACTTAATAGTATTAAAAATATTATATAACAATGTTAATAACGGACGAACCAATATATTCGTAAGCATATTTTTCTTTGAATAATCAATTAAGGGTAATAAAAGCTTATCTGAAAAACGAAACAGAAAATAAAATAAAAAATACAATGATGTAAATATAAGTCCTGTTAATGTACCTACATATAATGGGCTACATAATGATTTAGGTTTACTTTTAAATGTTTTTCCTTTTGCCATAAAAGTAGCTACACATATAGGTATTGTTATAACAACATAAGTAAACATAATAAATAATATAGTGTGTATAAAATTGATAATAAATGAAATACGTCTATTTAATGTGTTTAAACCAAGAGTACACACTAAATATTTACTTAAATTATTTTTTATTTTAACTAATATTTCACCCAATAAATTTGAACATAACGCATTAAAAGCACTTGGTAATATAAATACAGGTATAAAAATAATTATTATACTGACAATATATTTTAAATAATATATTAAATCACCACCACCTTTTGTTTTTAAATGAATCATTATTTTTTCATTTTCTTTTAAATTAAGTTTATCACAATAATCTTCATTTTTTAATTTATTTTTATTGTAAAATAATTCTATATCTTCTAATTTTTTTGATTCATCAAAAAATAGATAATTAATTTTATTTTTTATACTTAATACAGATTCTAATTTATCTATTTTTAACTGTTTCTTTTTTTTATTGTGTACAAATGAAACAATCATCTAAATTATAAATATAAAAAAAATTTATATTTATATTTCTTTATTCAAAATTAACTTTTTTTTAATGGATCATATTGAATCAAATAAAATTTCGTTTTCTTTATATCATCACTAAAAGCTTCACATATATTTTTTAATTTACTAAATTCTTCTTGACTATCCTTAAACTGAATATAAATGTAAATATTAACATCTTCTATACATTGTTTTAATAAATAACTTGTTTTAATTAATTGTATATTTTGTTTATTTTTTTTTTTATAATAACTTAATTGAAATGATTCTTTAAATTTATCTTCTATATAACTTAAACATTCACCTTTTTTTATAATTAAAATCATTTATGATTAATATTTTTTGATTGTTTTTATTTTCTTTTTTTAATATATCTTCTAATAATTGCATACTTTTACTTAATTTTACATTTGAATCACTTAAATTATATATACACGGATATTCATAACGACACATTGGACACTTACTATTCTGATAATTTAATTTTTCATTTACTTTATGCATAATAATACAATTTTTACAAAAATAATGACAACAACCCAATAAACACATATTATTCTTCTCAATACGCTCCATACAAATACAACAAAAATATTGATTTTGATAATTATTCATAATTTCATCGATAAAATCATTTTTTCTATTATGTTGGACAATATTACTACTTTGATTTTCATTTAAAATATCATTTTTAAAATTATTTTCTTTACTCTGATAAAAAAAATCATTAATTGACTGTAAAAATAATAAAGAAATATCTTTATCATTATATTTATTAAATTGTATTTGTTGAATTAATTCTTCTTGTTCATCTTGTTCTAAAATATTAATAATTTGATTTTCATTATTCGTTATTTTATTATTTTTTAATAATAATTCATTTTTAATAAAATATTCAAAATTTGAAAAATAATGTTCATCTAATATTTTTTTATCAATGATTAAATGACTAATATATTTTAAATCATTATCTTCTATTTTCTTCTCACTTAATATATAATTNTATTGGTCAATAAATAAAAAATTAGTATATTTATATTCATGTTTTTGAAGTTTCTCAATATCGTCTAATATTAAATTTAACCATGAAAAACAATAAATGTTTTTAAATGGTTTTTCTTCAAAATTATTATTCATGAGTTCCTCATATATACAATTGTTCATATATGTCTTAAAATGCTGTTCAGTTTGATTCTCATTTTCATAATTTAAATTGTATTTCATTTCATTCATTTTAAATTGATTAAAAAATAAAACAGAATTTATTATTAAAAAATCACTGTTTAGTATATCTTTATTACTTATATCTTCTAACTTATCAATATGATTTAATTGTAATATTTTTGAATTCGGAAATAATTCATGAATTAATTTAAACCATATATGCATTTTTATCTTAGATGTGACTATTAAATGACATTTGGTTTTTTTTAACCCATGTTTATCTTTTTTTCTTGAATACGATTTATTATTTAATATATTTAATAAATAAACAATATTTTTTACAATATTATGATTATTAATGATAAAACCTTTTGGACTTGTTTTTATTTTTAAATCATGTATATATTCTTTTTTCAAAAAACATTTATTTTTTAAATGAATGTAAATATCATTTTTTAAATAAATTATATTTCTATTTTTAAATAAAATAGATTGTTGATGTAAATGTTTTTTTATATTTATTATTTTTTGAATGTTTTGTATATCTTCTTTTGTTAAGTTTTTATTTATAATAGTTCCTTGATTTTTTTCGTTTAGATGAAGTTGATAATTTTTACTCTTTTTATGTTGATAAATATTTTCTAAAAATAAAAAAATAAATTTACGGTATTTAATGTCTTTTCCCTGTATTAAATATTCTTTGAGTTGAGAAGTATTTAAATAAAGAGATATTGAATTATTCTCATTTTTTACAAAATTAAAATATTCTTGATAATTTAATAATAATTCACTAAGTTCCTCATTATTAGTAAAATTACTTAGGAGTAATTCATTCATCTATTTTTATATTAGTTATTCTATTCTTATATTATTTTAGGTTAATCTTTTTAATAATAATATTGTGGATATTAAGAATGAAACCAAAACTTGTTTCAAACCAACTTTTATTAAATCTTATGAAAAAAAACAATGATTTAATAAAAGAACATAAAATTATAAAAAATACGTTTTTTTTTAATTTTTTATTTTTTAGTTTTTTTTTAGGAATATTATTGTTTTTACTTTTTTTGTATTTTGAAAAAAAAAGAAAAAGAAAAATGATTCTTAAAATAAATAAAAAAACAACTAAAAAAAAGAAATAAATAATTTTTAATTTATTTTTATAAAAATCTTGTTAACTATTATAATGAGTAAAATTCCTCTTTACACACAAACATCATATGATTGGCATTGTAATAAAAACCAACCTAATAAACCTTATGCGGTTGATTTAAATGTTGGTACAAATGAATATATTTTTGGAAGAACAACACCTAATAATCAATTTATTGTAAGCACCGGGTTAATTAATGACCCAAAACCTTTTGGAATTCAAATGGTTGGAGGAAAAAAGAATAAAAAAAATAAAAAAGGTGGTGGTTCATCATTTAAACTAATGAATGATGCAGGCATTTATAATGAAAAAAACTACATGAACAATGAACTTATTTATAATGCTCTTTCAAAGAGTGCTGAACTTAAAGGGGTTAATGCTTCTTTTAATAATTCAATGATAGACGCACAAAATAATATTGTTGGAGGTGGTAAAAAGAAAAAAACAAAATCAGTGGATAAAATGACAAAAACTAAAAAAACAACAACAAAACCTAAAAAAACAACTAAAGCAGATACTAAAATAACGAAATCTAAAAAAACAACTAAAGCAGATACTAAAATATCTAAATCTAAAAAAACATCCAAAGCAGATACTAAAATAACTAAATCTAAAAAAACAACAACAAAAACAACGAAACCTAAAATGTCAATTACAAAAAAAATATCAAAAACGACAAATAGTAAAAAAACAACAAAACCTAAAATTAAAAAAGAAAAATCATTAAAAAATAAAATTAAAAATTTAATTAAAAAATAAATGTATATTTAAATTCTTTTTATAATATAGAATTATGAACTTCTTAAAAGATTCTGATACTATTGAAAATCTATATGATTTCAATAAAAATAGTGATATTTATAAAGAATATGAAAAATATTTAAGTTATTATTATCAATTACCTTCTAAAAAAGATACTTATGGTCGAGAGTTTATTGATGGAAAGATAATATTATTTGAATTAAAAAAACCGAATAAAAAAATAATAATTACACCTTCAAAAAGTGTACAATTATTTTATTTAGTAAAAAATTTAGAACTTCAAAAAAATATTATTTTACAAAAAATTTCACTTATTATTGAAAAACCAGAAAATTTAACACCTGAAGATAAAAAAGAATTTGACGAACTAAAAAAAAATTATGGACTTTTTATAAAAAAAATTAAAGAAATTGATGATTTTGATGAAAAACATGAAAAAAAAAAAGAAGAATTTATTTATAAATTAATAGATTTTTCTCAAAAAATGGCTAAATATTATATTGAACGTCAAACTTTATTTAAAAAAATTGTGGAACCCATAACAAAATTAAATAAAAATGAAATTATCAAAGGATTTAAAGAACAAGGAAGTAAAATTCCAGACCAAGTGTATATAAATAAATTATCAAAACAACTTAATATACCAAGTGATGAAACAGAAAAATGGTTTTATTGGGTAGAAAAATGTTTTCAATATTTAGAATCATCTAAAGAATATCAAAAGATACTTAAAGAATATAATATATATGAAAAAGAATATGCACTTAAAACCAATTATTTTATGATTCAAAAACCAGAGATTGAAAAAAAAGAATAAAAATATAAAATAAAATATGTATTAAATATATATGATGATTAAATTCACAAATTTTATAGATCCCAATGCTTTCTTTATAAGTTTAGCCATTGGATTACTTATATTTTATGTATTAGCTCCTCAAAAAAGAATAGTTATTAAATACCCAAATCCTGAAAATGCTGGAAAGATTGTGTATAAAGATGAAAGTGATAATTGTTTTAAATTTAAGGCAGAAGAAGTAAAATGTCCAAGTGATAAATCAAAAATAAAAGATGTAACGGATAACGATGATTAATTTAATTTATTGTTTTTTTTATTTTATTTCTATTCATTATATATGGATATATTTAAAAGTAAATTAAGTAAAATAATATTAGGAATTTTATGGGGTTTTGGATTGGCAGTTATTTTTAGATATGCATGTTTAGGAAAAAATTGTATTATTTATAAAGCACCTAAACCATCTTCAATTAAGAATAATATATATGGATTTGATGAAAAATGTTTTACATATAAACCCACAAGTACACAATGTACCAAAGATGCATTAGAATTTTAAAATTATGCGTTAAATAAAAAATAAAATTATCAGTCTCATTTTTAAAATATGGATGAAAAAAGCACGCCTATTTCTGCTTTAAATAATCAAAAAGACGATAGTCAAGTGGTGAACCAAATTTTAGACAAATACAACAGTTTAGAGCAAAATCATGAAGGAACTTTACCCCCTCAGGATAAAAATATTCCTGCTATGGAAAATCAATTTGAAAATCGTGATTTAAATAATCAGATGTATCAAATGCAGGCTGATAATACTGCTTTTAGAGAACATTCAAATGCTGAACAAGCAAGAATTCAAAATATGAATCAACCACAAATGGATGATGATAGTGCTTATGAAGAGGATGACGAATATGATGAATATGAAATTGAAGAAATGCCTTTTTGGAAAAAGGCGGTAAATGAATTACGAGTTCCTCTTATGATTTTTGCTATGATTGTTGTATTTATGAGTCAAACAAATGATAAATTTTTAATTAGAAAAATGCCTTTTTTGGGTGACCAATTTAATGAAATCAATACTACAGGATTTTTAATTAAAGCATTTATATGTGCATTATTTGCATACTTGCTTATTAAATTTATTCGTGTTTAATTTTATTTAATTCTTTATAAAAATATTCTTTATTATTATTAGAGATGGTTAAAAATAATAAAGCATTCAATGTTCAACAATTTAATATGGACCTTAAACCTAAAACTAAAAACACTCTTTTTTTTATCATTATATTGGCACTTATTATTTTATTATTCCGTAAAAGTTATGGTATCCATTTAGAACGTGTATTATTAATTATTATATTATTTTGTTTGTTATTGGCACTTACTAAGAATTGGTTATTTTCTTTAATAGGCACTGTTATTTTGTTTTTACTTTTTAATTTAATGCATGTAATGCAAATGAAAAATAATAATTCAATAGAAAATTTTGATAATTCAAAAAGTGAAGATTTAGAGGCAAAAAAAGAAGAATTAAAAGCAAAATTAGGAGACAGTGATATATTAAAACAAATTACTCAAAAAATGAGTGATTATGAAAATGACCCCAATATACAAAAAGCAGCTGGAGGTATTCAAGAACTTATGAAAAAATTAGATGGTGGAATAGAATTAAAAGAAAGTGATACTAAAGAAACAGGGAAAATGGATGTACCCACTGAAGAATTTCAAGACGAAAAAAAAAATTACCCATTAAAGAAAGCACAACAAGAAGTTTATGAGTTAGTAAATACAATTGATACACTTAAAAACACCATGGAAACATTAGCCCCTGTTTTAAGTCAAGGAAAGGAATTAATGAATATGTTTGAGAATTTTAAGCTCTAATTTTTCTTTTAAGAATTTTATACACATTTTTTATATCTATTATTAATAGATATGGCAAGACCTAAAAAAAAGGTATTAACAAAACCTAAAAGTAAAAAAGC
>JGI10211J14876_10001151_pt1 | contig 11630 bp, 29 predicted proteins | sample Etolagsediment_FD_14876 | JGI IMG/M metagenome (IMG submission 14876)
TTGGAGCTATGTTCCCAAGTCCAGATGAAAGGATTCGAACCTCCGACAACTCCGCCCCAAACGGAGGGCTCTACCAAACTGAGCTACATCTGGTTATAAGGCGGAAGATGTTGGATTCGAACCAACGGAGGTGTTACCCTCACGGTTTAGCAAACCGCTGCATTAACCGCTCTGCCAATCTTCCAGAGTGGAACCGACAAGAATTGAACTTGTGACCGCTCGGTTATCAGCCGAGTGCTCTACCGCNGANGCCACGGTTCCAATATTGGCTGCTTCCAACTCTCTATCACTAGAGACCGACCACGGAGCAAACTTAGGCGTCCCTACCACTGTGGACGCTACCAACGACCCATACGGGATTTGAACCCGTGATCTCCACCGTGACAGGGTGGCGTGATAACCGCTACACTAATGGGTCAATAATCCCTGGCTGGGATGGTACTGCCATCATTAACCCACACTTATGGGTTACCAGAGATAATGGACCTTTGGCTCAGTTCATGCCGTGCGATTTAACCTGGACTGCGTATCCAGGCACCAAAGGGCGGGCGTCCCTAGTCCCCGCTATTTTACAGAATCTGGGTGGAGTGACCTCCCTGACCGAAGTCATTCAGCTTCACTCCCAGAGTCCCAACGGGATTCGAACCCGTGCTATCACCTTGAAAGGGTGATGACCTAACCGCTAGTCGATGGGACCAAGAAGAATTTAGATTTTCGAGGTTCGAAGGGGCTTTCCCCAGCCATGAATCTAATATACACCGCCCGAGGGGCGAGTGGGGCGTTTAGTAGACAGTTTGGGAAGTGTCCCTAGTACGCTTGTACCACCCAACCGGCGAATGGAATGGACGGGAATCGAACCCGTCACTGGGAAGTTCCTTCTGGAGGTCTTTCTTCCCGAGTGCTACCTCAGCACCCCAAGATGGGCCACATCGGATTCGAACCGAGAACCTGTCGGTTAAGAGCCGAATGCTCTGCCGTTGAGCTAGTAGCCCAGAAAAAGTTGATTATGAAGTTTTCGAGGTTCGGTTGGTGAGGATTCCCTTTCCAGCCATGAATCTAATATACACTGCCCGGGAGCCCTGTGGGGGATTTAGTGGACAGTTCGTGAAGTGTCCCGCTCTGGTCCTTGCCCTAATGCCCGTGGCGATTAGGAAGCGTCAGACTCTGAGCAACCATCCTAGTAACTTAGGCGTCAGCGGCGCTGACCCGGTTACGCACGGAGGCGGACTCTTTTATCAGATGTCGAGGTTCGAAGGGGCTTTCCCCATCCATGAATCTAATATACACTGCCCGGGAGCCCTGTGGGGGATTTAGTGGACAGTTCGTGAAGTGTCTCAAAGGGTGAGAGTTGAACGCTTAAGCCTTACCCATGCTAAGAGTTGCATGGTCTGATCGATCTTCTCCTTGTCGTCGATCTCCTCGAGAATATAAATGTAGTTATGCAACGCGGCGATGATCAACTCGTGATCTTGAAGCGAAAGAAGAGTCATGAGACTAATTCGAGATCGTTGGTATAGTAACGAGAGTTAATCACCCTTTGGGTGATGATCTTTTCGAAGGCGCATCCGAGTGAGTTGGCTACGCCCTCGTAGTGATCGATTCCGTCGGGACCGTCGTACATTGACCAGTGGTAATGTCCGTTACGGTAAGTAATTTTGAGTTGCATTCAGTCGAATCGCGAGCGCATTTTCTCGAGAATCTCGTTTGGAGTCGATTCCCATTCGACGACTTCATCGATAGCGGCGAATCGAGCCTGAAGATCGTCCGCGTCGTCAACGAGCGCGAAGTTTACGAATTTTCCTTCGTCGTTGAAAACGTTGATCTGAAAGTAGGATCGAGTGTACTTCGTATCGGGATTCATGAACTCGCGGTAACCTACGCGAGATTTTGGTTCGATCGAGTACCGATAGATCTTACCGGACTTAGTGAGAAAAGCGAGGGTTTCCATGGTTTGTTTCATATAGATATTGTACAGGATCGCGAGGGGCTTTGGGGGCTCGAGTGGACAGTTCTTAAACTGGCCTACACGAAAAGGTATTCTCGCCACTCCGAAACCGTACAGTTACTGAGTGTGAGAAGAAATCTGCTAAAGGGCGGCCGAGGTCGGTTGAGAAGCTCGACTCCCCACTCTTCGGGAGTACGATCGTCTTTCGTGTTATTACACGAGTAACAGCAGGTGGTGAGATTCTCCCACGTGTCCTTTCCTCCTCGTGATTGAGGAACGACATGATCGATTGTGAGATTTCGATCCGTGCCGCAGTATTGACACGTGAAACCGTCACGCTTCATGATCAGCGAACGACTCGGTTTTTTCGAGTTGATTTTACTGAAAGGTAGCTTAACGTAGTTGACCAGTCTGATGACCTGACAAGATAGCGCCCTCGCTTTATTCTTGAGAATAAGGACGATAGCACGCCGTCCGGTACAAACATTTAATGGTTCGTAGGAGGCGTTGAGAACCAGAACGCTCTTATCGAGAGCTACCGGAGAAATCATATTCACATACCGTTGAGAAAATCAGCGATTGCTTCGTTGTATTCGGCTTCGGTCTCGAAAGTCCGACCGCCGACCGTATACGGAAATTCCTTTTTCGGAGCGGGTCGCAACTCGCGACTGACGTCGAAAGGACGAACGCCCTCCATTTCCGCGATGTGATTGATGAGAGTAGTTTTCATAGTTGTTTTAGGCGATTTTGTTTAGAACTGAGTCGATGTCGTCGATGATGAGGCGAGCTCCCTCCACGCTAAAATTCAGACGCTCTCCGTTTTCGGCTTCGTGAATGCGCTCGACCCAAGACCGACGATGTTCGAGAAGTGCTTCCCGAACCGTGTAAGATTCGAGACCTTCAAAAGTGACGTTGTTTTTCATTCTCAGAGGTTGAGGTATTCGTCTACGTCTTCGCCGTCGGGATCCGCGCATCCGAGATAAGTGGCGGTGAAGAGTCGCATAGAGTCGACATTTCCGAATTCAACTGTGAGAATCGGACAACCGTTAGGAGCGTAACCGGTGTGACGAGCGCCGACGATCATCCGGTCATCATCGACTTGGATTTCGTTGAGAATACTTGCTAAACCTCCCCATACCGAGTCACAATCGGTGCAGTTCATATCGTACTGAACGATCAGTTCATCCGCGTTTGTCATTTGTGGTTTCGTTTGTGTCATATAGACACTATACAGTGTTTTGAAGGGCTTTGGGGGATTTGGTGGACACTTTCTCAAGTGTCACACCTCCTCGGAACCGATGAGAAGCGACACCGCATCGAGACAGACGTTCACAGCATCCTGATAACCTCGGGCGTAATCGCCTTCGTAATCCTCGGCGTACGAATCCGCCTGATTGATGAAGTTGTCGAGGTCGTACATATTTTCGATCTCGGGATCCCCGAAGATCGCGTCCTTAACGATGTCCATGACATAATCGTACCCCTCGATGTAGAGGGGCGAATCGTCTCCGTTGATCGACTCAAGGTCGTGAAGGGAGCGAAAGAAGAAAGAGGTTTCGTTTTTGATCATGAGATCAATATACAGGATCCTCGAAGGCTTTGGGGGACTTGGTAGACACTTTCTCGACTGTCCATAGTATGGTTGTACTAATAGGATCTCTGATGAGCGTATTCGATTAGCATTTCGACCTTCGTCTGAAGCTCGTCTCTTTGTTTTTCGAGAGATTGAACACGCTCGTCAAGAGCCGCGATTTTCTTTTCTAATTCGTGAATGTGCCATTGGGTGATCATGGTTCTAATCCCAAAAACTGTCAAGTGTGTCGATCACGCGACGGAAATGACTCCATGGCGCGAAGCGACCACCGTACGTGTGCTCTCCGAGCTTTAACATATTGAGCTCGTGAATGCACGCCTGTGTGATCGCGTTGGATTCGGTGAAACCCCAAGACCTGAAACAGTCGAACTTTTCGATGTAGTATACGAACGGAAACTGTCGCTGCCAGCCCTTATGGTACACGGCATCTCGCCTCAACCCATCTCTCTGGATGATCTCGCAGCGAGAGTAACCAAACTGATTCTCGATCTCGGTGCACGAGAAGTCGAGTCCGTTGATGTACTCCTCGGCGAGCTCCCTGTCAAAGACAATCTCCGTCTCCGTCCAGTCCGCCGCCATACCCTCGCAGAGGGACTTGAACTCGGGATCGATCGCCCGCCACACGAGGTTGTGGACAAAATACGAAAATTGAGAGACCTTCCGTGGGTATCTCACGGAGAAGTGCAGTATTTCGAAAGAGCGTTCCTCAGTCATCGTAATCAAGCAAGCAATCGAGAAGATCTCTGAGATAGATTATGTCTTCCTTGGAGAGTCCCGAGAGCGAGATCAACTGCTCGGACTTCGGATCGAGAACGAAACCGATGCTGTAACCATCATCGGGATTGTAACCTCCGGTGGCTTGAATCGTGGTGGTCATCGTCCTAATCTCAATTTACGTTGGAGGCTGACGGTCGGATTGTACCAGTCGTCGTAGGGCCAGATGTACTCCTGCATCCAGCCTTTGCTTAGCTCCTCCCAGAAGTCGACGTACTCGCAGAGGTAGTCGCATGACTGCGGGGTGGATAAAAGCACCCACCACCACTCGAATGCAAGAGCAAGTTCCTTGAACTCGTCTGGCAAATTCCTCAAAGGACTCCACATCACACCCCTCCAAACATAAGTTCCGGATCTCCGTGCTGTTGCTCGAAAGCGACGCCGAAGGAATCACTCAAATAACGATGATATTTCATGGTCCAAAGATTGTCGGCTCCATCCATCGTTATCGCGAGAATTTTCGCCTCCGCGAGGAAAAACTCTTTGAGATTTTTATCACCGAGCTTCTCGTGGTAAATCGCCCTCTCCGCCAGATAATCGATACGTTCAAGAGCGATCTTCTGAATCTCGGATATCATAGAGTTCCTCCAGGGCCTGGCGATAGACTTCGATACCACGTCGCGCGTGATTGAGAGCGCCGTAGTCCGTGATGAGATGTGTCGTTCCGTGTTCCCGAAACATGTAGTTCGGATCACGATCTGATGGTCTTCCCATTTAGTCTCCTTCGTCACTCGCGAGATCTTTGTAGGACTTAAGCCCGATAGCCTCACGAAGAGAATTTACCTCTCTCACCAATAATTTCACGGCGTCGAGTGTTTCGATATTTGAATCCGGAGGGATCGTACTTTCGATTTCGAGACCGATAAGGGCCACGTAATGTTTCCAATCGCGTTCTTCGGATTCAATTTTAGCAAGCTGGCGCAGTCCCTCACTATTTTCTTTGTATAGACGATCAACCGCCGCCATAGCTCCTTCTGTTCCTCTCATCATTTACAGTCGGGGTGCCAAGTTTCCAATTGTCTGCACGTTTGCGCACGGCTGGTTCCGAACATTTTCGCGTCACGCTGAATGAGAAAATAGTTCCAACCGATGATCACGGCGATGCCGCCGACCAGGGAAAAGATGTGTTTGGTTGTTAGAGTCATTCTCCTCCGATGTGTGATGTGGCGACGAGGCAAGGATTGCGAGGCACGCACTCGATCCACTCGCTACCGTCGTACACGGCGGGAAAGTACACGTACTTGCCACCCCACGCCGTGAAGCTGCAGCCTTCTGAGCCTCCGTACCCTCCATCAAACTCTCGGTCGAAGAGGCCGTAGTCGATGGGAACAGCGACGGGAGCCATAGGCCTCCGTTCGGACTTGACAACAAGCATCTCGAGCTCGTCCTCGTTGTCGATGAGCATCCGCTCCAATTCAGTACGCCAATTCATCACTTCATTCCGTCAAGACAGGTTTTAATGAAAACGACCGTCGCGATGAGCATAATCGCGGTCAAAAGCCAAGGGGCGAAATGTCCGACGAGAACGCCCACTCCGACGAAGAGAAGGGCTTTGAGGTAATTTTTCATTGCCAAACGGTTGCGTATTCGGGCTCGGTGTGAAAGTCAATCACCGCGTAATCTTTGGAGAGACGATATTCGATCTCGTCTCTCATCTCCTTGAGATTGACGAAACGATGACGACTAACACCATTGATAGTTACGTAACGAAGAAATCGATCAGTATCGATCGGTTCGCCTACGGTTTGTCGAACCGGAGCGAAGTCAACGGTGATATTGAGACCAGGATTGTAGAGTTGCATGGTTGTTTCAGCGGTTGAGAACGAAGATTTCGCAGCGAGGATTCATGTACTCGAAGCGTACGCCGATGATTTCGGGATTGATCTCACGCCAGCTTTTGACGTAGGACCAGCCCGGTTGGGGCAGCGCGTGACGACCGGGAGTGTTCACGTACTCCTTTACGCAATGCTTACCGTACGTGCCGTTCGCAAAGGCGAGAACTTCTACCCGATCGTAGGTCACGGGGCAGGGGCGGATGGTGGTTTTCATCTGTGTCATATAGACACTATACAGGATGCCGCGGGGCTTTGGGGGCTCGAGTGGACACTTTCTCAAGTGTCTATAGTACATTTGAATCAACCTCTTCGGGCTTGGCGAGCTTCGTTCCCTTTCCGGTCACGGGCCGTTCCTTGATCGAATTGATCCCGATCACCTTATCTTTGCGTCTTCCCTTCATCTTGAGAGTGAAGGTCTCGCCAAGGTGAAGAAGCTCGGCGCCTTCGGGCAACCAGCGCTTACCTTTCGAAGTGGTCTTAAGCAAAACTTCCCAGGAAATCACATTTCCAAACACACCTTCCGAGGTTCTCCATATCGCCACGAGTGGTTTTGCGGGCAATTTCGCTGTTGTCGCTCTCGAGAGAACTTTTGTCGGTTGATCGGCGATCGGTCCTCGATGTTTTGAGGACAGCTTGTAGAATCTTCCGTTATCGCAAACGACGACAATTTTCTGGTCATCCTGCACGGAGATGTTCGCTCCTCGAGGTCCCTTGAGCTGAGTGAGAATACCTTTCTCCTCATCTACCATGACGAATCGTGTCTTCGGACCGTTTTGCGCGACCTGAACTTTTCGACCCGCGACTTTGACAGTGGATACCGCCTGTAGTTTCGGTTCGGCGATCGCTTTCGAACGGCGAGCGTTTCCGTGACGTTCGGCGAGTTGTTCAACCTCACTCACGATATACTCCCGACGTTTCTTCTCGGAGGACGTCAACGCGAGAATCTCCTTGATTCTCTTCTGAATATCCTTCGCCTCGGCCTGAAGTTGTTTATCGTTGAGTTTGGTTAGTTGCGCCAATCGCATATCGAGAATGGCGTCGGCTTGCCTCTCGGTAAACTGCATCTTGACCAGACGTTTTTTCGCGTCGGGACGATCTTTCGATGACTTAATCTGATCGATCACCTCATCGATAAGTGTGATCGCCGTGATCAGTCCCTGAACGACTTCGAGCCGCGAACGTCTCTTTTCGAGTTCGAACTTAAGAGATGCGACCAATCTTTCGTCCCGCCAACCTGCCCACTTGATAAGCATATCATGCGGAGCCAATTGCACCGGCTTGAGACCGTCGATCGCGAGATTTTTCGCCGGGAACTTCGTGTCGAGTGACGTGTGGTGATAGATCTCGGCTTCTGCCTGTTTTACATCGGCATTCGCTTTGAGAATCACAACGAGACGAATGCCCATACGATCGGTCTCATCACGAATATCGGCGACGGTGGTGATCTTTCCTTTCTCGAGAGCCTCCTTAATTTGCTCCCCGATCTGCTCGGTGTTGACGTGAAGAGGAAGACTCGTGAAGATCAACGCGGTGCGCTTTGAGCGCTTTCCGTAGTCGATTTTCTCCTCGGTCATCGATGCACGAATACGAATCGAGCCCGACCCCGTGTTTAGATAGTCGACGAGACCCTGATCCTTGACGATATCGCATCCGGTGGGAAAGTCCGGAGCGAGAGCATTTTTCGCCGCGATCATATCGCCATCGACGAGAGCTCGAAGCGCGTTCGCCACACCGCGAAGATTATGCGGAGGAATCTTCGTCGCGTAACCGACCCCGATACCGTCCGCGCCGTTCAGCAGAAGAAGCGGAAGTCGGGCGTTAAGTTGTACGGGTTCCTGCAGACTTCCGTCGTAATTATCCCGAGTCACCCACGTATCGGAATCCTGAAGAAGAGCCTCCCAGGCGAACGACGTGAGTTTCGCCTCCGTATATCGAGGCGCTGCGGGACCGTCAGTCGGACTACCCCAATTGCCGTGACCGTCGACGAGAGGATGGTTGTTTGTCCACCACTGGGCGGCGGTGACCATCGCGCCGTAAGCTCCACTGTGAGGGTGGAGTTTACCCATCGTCTCGCCCTCGACACGAGCGGCTTTCATGTAACGATTATCCGGACGAAGATTCAACCACTTCATCGCGGTCAAAACACGGCGGGTCACCGGCTTCAAACCGTCGTAAAGATCCGGAATCGCCCTTCCGACAAGCACCGCCATGCTGTAATCCAGATAGGCGGTCTTCATCTCGTCAACGAGATCGACGGGTGTTACGTTATTCTCTTGAGTCATCAAAGAGGTGAAAGTACGGTAGGCTCACGAAGTTCGTTTTCAACTGCGCAGATAAGCTCTTCAAGCTCGAGAAGAGCCTCGTCATAATCGAGAAGGTCGTAACCCTCATCACGAGAGATAGCGTCAGTGTACACGCCATTGGGATCGTTCCACTGAAGGAACTCAAGGATGTCTTCCCGCGATCCTCGATCGTAGAGAATTCGGGCTCGATGCAAGGTTTTTGTGTCCATGGTCTTATAATACAGCAAAACGGGCACTGTGGATCAAGTCGCGTGACACTTTTTTAATTGTCATAGGTTCACCCGTACTACCACTCGCCATGATTCATATTGAAAGCCTTTCTTTTATGAAATACACTCACGGGCACATCCTGCCTCTCGTCGGAGGAAGTGTGGTTGGAACAACAATGGCCCTTCAAACTCAACCGAGTTGGATCGCCTCGTGGAAGAATATCTTTGAAACAAACGACAGCTACTGTCTTAAGTATATGGACGGAGTTCCGTACTACGATTTTGACGAAAATCCTCCGATGGATTACGTCGATATCGTCACATCGCTTCCTCCGTGCGCCGGACTAAGCCTCGCGAATCAGTCGAACGGGAAAAGCGAAAAATCCTCCAATCACCGAGGATGTTCCGCTCCGAGCAACGTCCACATGTTTAACGCCGCTCTTCACTCCGTCACGCAAATTAAACCGAAGGTTCTTATGGTTGAGAACGCTCCGGGTCTGTTCACAAAAATGGGTGAGGAGTTCGCGGAAAGGCTAAACGCGTTGGCGAACGAACACGGATACACGATGAGTCTTGTGAAGACATCTTCGATCCGTCACGGCGTACCTCAGGAGAGAACACGAAGTTTTTTCTTTCTTTGGAAGGGAAACAAGGTTCCGATTCTCGAACCGATTCAGCGCGAATACGTTCCGTATCACGAACTCATCGGAGGAAGAAAGTTCGCGAAGACCGCTCATGTCAACATCGACACGGATCTTCCTCCGAGCGCGAATCCTCTCTGGCAGTTTCTTCGAACGAAATTCGAAGGTTACGAACAACACGAGATTTTGGAAGAGTTGGCCGGTGATCGAATGACCTCCACCATTGAAATCATCAATCAAAATAACTGGTTTGATGATGCCATCGAGGCGATTCGCGATCCGAAATTCAATAAGTTCGTTCGTCACGCAAAAATGAAGTATTCGACGAATAGTTGCGTGATGGACAAGACGATCAAGTTGGCGTGGGATCAGACTCGTAGTTTGATGTGGAAGACACTTCCGTATCTTCTTCATCCGTACGAGGATCGTTGGCTGATGGTTTCCGAGGCTTTCACGCTGATGGGATTCCCCGATGACTTCGCGGAAAAGGCGAACATGCCGACAAAAGATATCAACATCATCTGTCAAAACGTGCCGGCATGCACCGCAGGAGATTGGATTCGCGAGAGTGTCGCCGCGCTCGACGGCAATCGTCAGTGGGTCGAACCGGAGAAAAAGGATGATGGAACGTACCGCATCCTTCGTCAAAACAATATCGCGAAAACCAATGTGATGAAGCCGCAGTGGGAGACTTACGGAGGGACCTATAGCTTCGGTCCGATCACGCAATTTGCCACTCCGTCGCTCGTCACAGCGTAATTCACTTACTTCCGAGAACGGTGACGGATGGACCACCGAGTGTCGGGTACTTGAGCCAGGATGACGATTCCACGCCTTTCCTCGCTCCATGCCCGACCTTCTCGAGAAAAGCCTCAATTTGACTTCGAATTTCGAAAGCGGAGAGGTTTGTGGAAATCGATGTTTCGAATCCGATCTCGGAATCTTCGTAACGCAACACGATGGTGCCAGTTTGACTCATTCGGAATAGACTCCGTACTTTGTTGTGCAAAAATTAGTCTGATCGCAGCAGACTTTCACTCTCTCATTTCCCATCCAAACCCAACGGGATGACGTGCATTGTGAGGAGAGAACAGGAGGGAAGGAAAGAAGAAAATACGATGCGATGAGAGTCGATAACGTCGAGCGCATCGCATACATCAAACGTCCCACTCCCTACCTTCCCAGTCCATGAGAAATATCGGAAACCTATCGTAGTTCTCCTCCTCCTCGTATTCTTGAGCGGCCTTCACGCACTCCTCTCGAGTTCCCTCATAGAGAAGCCTATAACGATCCCCTCCTACCGAAGATTGATCCTCATAGAGTCCCCACTCATCGTAACAGTCAGGAAAAAACGGTGTCACGCGTAAGGATTCTCCATATTATCGAAAATAGCTTTGAAGAACGCGACGAGATCTTTTCGATGGCGAAAATTCACTCCATGCTCTTTACAGATGTCGCAGATAACTTTGTCCTGCGGAAAGATGTCGCTGTTCTCGCTGATCCTCGAGAATTCGACATGAGATAGCATATCGTGTTTCATCGCCTCGAAGAGACGGTAAAACTGGTTCTGAGTGATAGTGGCCTGCCGCTGAGCGGGCATGTGGCCTTCGAATGTGATGTTCATTAGAGTTTTCCTTCTACGGTACCATCATACTGTGTCGCCCTATCCGTAAACCCCTCCTGCTCGCCCTTAAGGTGAAACCGAGTCATCATCACACACGCGTCATGATTTGGAGCTGTGATGACCTCTCGACCCTCTTTCGTCTCGGATACGAAAAGTCCAAAGCGCGTCTTTTTCACCTTGAACACATCATCGTACCAAGTCTCTTTTTCGGATTCCAAGGATTTAGCGTATTCCTCCTGGAACTTCTCCGTGTCGATGAGTTGCCCTACCGTAAGTTCTTTCTTAGTCATTGCTTAGGTGCTCGTGTTGGTGTGCTTGCCAGCGGAGGAGAGTCGGGATGGCGCTGGGCGTGATTCCTATGTTCTTCATGACATCCTCGAACCAGTCCGCGGTGGTGTCAATCACAGCCTGTGCCAACTCCTCGCGGCCTGAATCGCGCTCGCAGTGGAAGTGGATCACCTCGGTGAGTTCTCTCAGGAGTTTTGTCTTGTCAGCCATTGGCTCTCTCCAGTTCGTCAGCGATGGCAAAAAGTCGATCACGACTTTCCTGTGATGAGAGCACTGGAACCAGTGTTGACCCCCAAGGCGACTTGGTTACTGGGATCACTTGATCCGCAGCAGCACGAAGGGCGACGGCAATACGAGCACATAGCAAAGGTGTTTCTTTGCCGTACTCAGTAACTCCCACGGCAGCATTGACAACTT
>JGI10211J14876_10001152_pt1 | contig 11629 bp, 9 predicted proteins | sample Etolagsediment_FD_14876 | JGI IMG/M metagenome (IMG submission 14876)
TTTTATCTGCGAAAAGTGCTGTAAAATTGCACCAAAATATTTATTGGATAATCCTATCCTCTATGAATCTTGTGACAAAATTTAATGCATCTGCGGGAACCGATGCAGTTACTTTATCCCGTTTCTTTAAAACAATTTTTCCTACATCCTCTATCAGGGAAATTTTTACGAGTCGCCTTTGGCTTTCCAAATACCGATCTACCGCACCCCATTTTCCAGCAAAAAAACTATAGGATGGTATTCCCAATATCGCAGCTTCACGCGTCATTGATCCACCGCCGCCAATAACCAAATCGCATTTGGAAATTAGATCAGGCCCGTTTACTATTCCCGGGAACCAATAAAACATATTCTTTTGCTCACACCAATTCTTTAAAGATATTTTTTGAATCTCATCACGTGGAAAAATAATCAAGACCATATTTTTGAACCCGAAAAGGTAAGATAGGATCGCTTCATGAAGAACAATTGATTGTTTTGATGCATAATGAGCATTTCGACTTTCGGGGCGAAATAATACCAACACTCGTTCTTTATATGGTTTAAGGTCTTTTGGGAGGTCTGAAGATGGTTCAAAACCATGCAGATGAAGTTCTTCTTTTAGGCCCGGATAATGAACTATTTTCATCTTATTTCCTCTCCACCTATCTTTGGGAATAGGAAATGGTGCAAGAATATATCGTGCCAGACGGTTTAATGTCAGGTTTGCATATTCATAATCAGCAAGTATTATGACAGGAATACCAAGCAGTCGAGCCGCAATAAGCTGAGATCGAGAACCACAAGACAATGCTGTATGAACTCGCCTCCGAAGTGGCATCATGAATAGAGCAAGTTGGATTCCCCTAGCAATAATACGGGCTGCTTTGCCAATTTTGCCTTTACTTACGTGGGATGTGCCGATTATTTTTGCTTCGAGTCCAATGCTTTGACATAAACCCACGGTGTATGAAAAGTCACGCGCCGTTAGTTGAAATCCGATACCCGCTTCACCCAAGCGCTGAATAATCGAACTCAATACCCAAACCTGGGGTGCATTTTCGAAATCCACCCAAATAAACTCTTCACCATTTCGCAAGACAATCTCTCCTAAAAAAGAAGCATTTCTATGCTATGGCCTTCTCTTTTACTATTGTCAGATCGAGCAAATCTAATTGATTCTTCGTGGTTCGTTTTCCAGCGTCAAGGACCTCTATTGCAACGATATTTCTAGCCTCTGAGTAATCAATGATAATCCCGTCAAGTTCCATCGACTCAACAATTGCTTCATCTGAAATAAACTCAATGTTGAGTAAGTCATATTTTGGGTTATATTCAATTCTCATTCTTTTTCTACTTCCAGTAGCGTTCTATCTGAGAAGTCAAATAGGCGGTTATAACTACATTTAGCATATCTTTCTCTTCATCAACAACTCTCAAAAGGTATTCTTTAGATCCTATCATGTATTTTTTCTGGGCAACCTTGCACCCTCCATATCCCTCAACAACCTGACTAGGAAAATTTACCGTTTCCCTGACCCGTTCTCGAGAGATACTTCTTCGTTTTAGCTTCTTTTCGGCAATAGTAATTATTTCTATATTCGTCATTTGTCATCCCTAAACCATTAACAACCAACTTCTGGTTTTAAATTTCAACAACCATATCGCTTCAGCGATGACTATTTTCCCCCTGCCAAGCCTGCAAGGAAAGTCCGTGTCTGTCCGTGTGGGTCTGTGGCTAATCCTTTTACTTCTGAAAGGAAGCAAGCTGGGCCAATGCATAAAACATCCATGCCTGCGACCATCGCATATAGGGTATCTTGTTTGTATACCAATGGGTCTTTTGATAGTAGAAATAACCCCTTTTATCCTGCATATTGTCAATAGCCCACTTGGCTATTTTTTTAGCCATCACAACACTTCGATCATCATAATCCTTCAGTTTAAGGCATGTGATGATACCCTGGGCTGAGCAATGAATATCAATGGGATAGAGGCAGTTGTGATAGTATTTAGGGCAGCCATCTTCTAACCAAAAGGTATCGAGAAAATACCTGTACGCATGTTTAAGCTGTTCGCTCCAGGTGTCTTCACCGGTAAAATCCATCCACTCTTTCAATGCGACTAGGTTATAACCAGTGTGAAAATTATCAATAAACTGATTGTGTGAAAGCTCACCATACGGCCAGGAATAATCGGCATTTAAGGCATCAATGGAATATGACATGGCCTTTTTAGACTTCTCATAATATTTTGAATCTTTCGTATAGGAATAAACACGTGCGAGAAGAGCCGCTCCAAGCATATTTGCATTGTGGACCAGAGCTTGCTCTCCTGGGATGTAACCAAAACAAAGAGTCTTTTCATCTTCAAACAGAACCAGGTCGTGCAATATAAACTCACAGCACCCTTGAGCTATCTTGAGGCAATCTTCCAACAAAGCCTGTTTATTTTGGTCTTTATTGTTTGCCCTGGGCTCTCTGTGCTTTGCCCTTTGCGCCATGCGCTCTGCTTCTATATAATCCAGGAAGCCATTGGCCACAAAGACTGTCGCCACTATATTCGGCTTGCCAACAGGCACATAAAATGCCCTTGCCTGCCAGTCGAAATTATAGCCCCAACAGGTACCAGAATATCCTGAACAGCTCATACCCTTCAATCGCTTAAGAATCCTTATTGCTTCGTCATTTTTTCCCATAGATATCAGGCCAGCGGCAAAAAGCGCTAATCCTTTTGGATTATGACCTTTGGGAACAAGGGTGATTCTTCGAAAGTTAACGGGTGAGCGTTTAAAAAGCTGAATCCAGGCAAGGCGTAAAAGTTTAGATCGGCTTAAAGGAGAACCTCGAAAAAGCCGAGAGTTCAGTCCGTCAAAATTATCCCAACCCTTATAGTTTTCCTTTTGAATGTAATCATAGAGCCTGTTCAGGGAAGTAGATACTAATTTCACAAGATTTCACTTTAATCGATTTTGATTTCGTTTCCAGTTTTTATCGACTCAAGGATTTTGAAGGTCGCTTTTGTTGTGCTAAAGATCTCCTTGAACGGGATAATAGGTGGCCCACCATGCAGAATGGAATTGATGAAAGCTTTTACCTCATTTTTCTGCCCCTTGTCCTGACTCAGGAGTTTCTTCCTGAACGACTTTTTGGACCCATAAATTTCAAGCTCACGAAAGTCTTTCAGGAGCATTGTTGTGCCGTGGCTGTAAATTTCTACATATTCTTTGGCGAGAGTTTTTGGGCCATTTGCAAAATACTGGATGCTCCCGATGGAACCATTTCGGTATTTTAATGATATTGTTAATGTATCATCGTGCCCTTGCGCATCGCTCATAGCAGCCGCATAGACCGACACAGGCAGCGACCCAATCATATAGGTCAAATAATCCACAAAGTGGCACACTTCTCCCACGATCCGCCCTCCACCGATTTGGCTGTCCTGAATCCAGGAATCTCCAGGAATGGCACTAGCGTTAATACGATAGATCATTGAAATGGGGACAGCATCCAACCTGTCCTTTAGGATCTTCGTCAAAGGTGAGAAACGACGATTATATCCGACCATGAGCAATGGCGAGCCATTGCTGGTTATTTGTGAATCGTTGATTTGTAGATTNGTATTTCCATTTGAATTTGTCTCCGCTGAATACTTTGCATTTCGCNCAAGCGATGATCCCTTTCCTCCGGACGAGTNGTCCGGTGGAAAAGTCTGTGTCTGTCTGCGTGGGTCTGCGGCTAATTTAATTTCTTCCAGCTCCTCATNGGTAAGACATAAAGGTTTTTCAACAAACACATTCATTCCGGCCTGAAGTGCGTTCTTTACATAGTATCCATGTGAATCGTGCCTGGTAGCAATGAAGACTGTATTAATTTCATCATTGGCAATAATATTATCAGCATTACCTGTACAGAATTCAAAACCATATCGATCTGCCACGGAACGGGAACTGGCTGAAGTAGAGGTCATTACACCTTTTAAAACCACATTTTGGCCTTTTGGAATGTGAGGTAGTAAATAACTCTGAGCGTATGATCCCGCCCCTATAAACCCTATGGTTACGGCTGAAGGCTGAATGCTGAAGGCTGAAGGCTTGAAATGTGTAATTACCTTTGATTTTTCTATTTTTTTATTTGTATCATACTCAATAAGTATGCCAATATAAGGCTCTGACTTTTTCAAAATCATGTCATAGGCAGCCGGGGCATCCTCCGGTTTGAAGATATGAGTTGTAAGGTAGCTGATATCGATCTTGCCCTGAGAAATCAGCTCTTGGAAGGCCTTCATGTTCCTGTTTTCGGTCCACCTGACATAGCCAACAGGATAATCATGGCCTTTATCCTCATATTCCGGATCATATCTTCCAGGCCCATAAGAGCATGACATCTTCACGGTAAGTTCCTTATTATAGAAATGGGGTTCCCTGTCAAAACCGGTAGGCACATTGCCCACTACTACCACTGTCCCTTTTTTCCTCGAGATAGAACCAGCAAAATTAACGGGATCCAAAGTACTGGAAGCAGCTGTGATAATGACCGCATCGCAACCAACACCATTGGTGAATTCCTGGATTTTACTTTCGATGCCCGGATCGTCTCTCACCAAAGCAATGTCCAGGCAATGATTCCGACCCAATTCCACCAGTTCTTGGTTAATATCAATGCCGATTACTTTGACTCCAGATGCACTCAAAAGAACGGCCGTCAATTGTCCCAAAAGCCCCATGCCTATCACTGCGCATGTTTCCCCTAACCTAAGATCTGCCTGCCGAACTCCCTGTAATGCAATTGCTCCCAAAGTATTATACGTTGCCATCTTTAGATGACTTTCAACTTCGAGCTTTGAGCTTTGAGCCACCCGAACGCACAATTGTTCAGGGACAGCCACCACCTCAGCATGAATCGCGGTTGATCCCCCACATGCCACCCAATCGCCTACTCGGAAATAAATTACAGGGGGAGCAATATCAATAACCTCACCCACACATGAATAGCCAAGCGGAGAATGTGCATCTAGCTTTTTCATCACAGCACGATATGTTTGAACCAGCCCCTGGGTCTTTAGTGTATCTATTACCTGCTTGACCTGCTGTGGTCTTTCCTTCGCCTTGCCGATATATCCTTTACGCGCAGCCTTAACAGTACTGCCCTCTGTTCCTGCTGAAATGAGCGAATAATAGTTTCGCACCAGGACCATACCCATTCTCAAATCAGGCATAGGCACTTCAAGTACTTGCATCTTTCCGGATTTCAGTTTTTGTGTGAGTTGTTTCATTTTAATACGGTTTTTCGTGCCGCTATCGTCTCACTTCCAATATAACTGAAAATATTAATTTAATCATATTAAACCACCCCGCAAAGCGGGATGCGAACCTCATAGGCTTTGCCGATCAACTGTGATACTATCTCCTTCCCGAGGGCCCCAAAGGGCTGGGTCGGGAAGGAAAAAATAATGAGAGATTGACAAAGCGTATCACACATAAAATGGGAATGCAAATAGCACATCGTTTGGATACCCAAATATCGATGGAAGGATTTATACGGAAAGTTCCGGAGCAGACTTGGAGACATTATCCGAGAATTGTGCCTGCAACGTGATTGTACAATCATAAAGGGGCACGCTCTGCCGGACCATATCCATACATGCATACGTATACCACCCACAGAGAGTGTGCGAATGCCATTGGATTTTTAAAAGGTAAGAACGCCATTCGCCTCCATCGTGAATGTGGAGCCATGGGAATGGGTAAGCCTGGATTTGAGGCTACAATGCTAGCACAGTGGGATTGAATGAAGAGCAAATACGTAACTACATCCGAGAACAAGAAAACTTTGACAGAAAACAAATGGAGTTAGAATTGAAATAGACTAATACTAATGAGCTTTGGACATACCCCTTCCTTGTTTTTTCGTGAGCCTTTGTAATCTGTTTAGATTTTAGTACTCTAAGCCATTCATATCTCAAATAGTCTCGTCCAAAAATTTAATGAATACCTTCACACCACTATGCAGAAACAGACCTCTGAGCAACTCCGTGTACTCTGCAAACATACTGATAAAATGGGCCAGACGCATGAGCACATGGTAGCCCTTCATCGCATTCCGGTTAAAGGAAAACGCATGTTGGTACTAACACCCGTACCTCTTCTCTACAAGAAATTCATCTTCTATCCCCCAATCATAGCGGGCTCCCGAGGAAAATGCCTTAGAATGATTCTTTACAATTGCTTTTTCTCCGATTTACGCTGGCTGACAAGCAAAGTGTAAATGCTTTCCAGCTTAGTAAAATTCTTTTCCCAATCAGCCTTTTCTTTAGCTATCTCGATGTTCCTCAATCCCATAAGTCTCCTAAGCTCTCCACTTTTTAATAAATGTAGAATTTTATCACACAAAATCCTCACATTTTTCGGGGGCACCAAAAAACCATTATAATTATCTTTAACCCACTCTCTATTTGTTTCTAAGTCAGAAACTATAACAGGCAGCCCACATGCCATTGCTTCTAAAAGACTTACCGACGTCCCATCACTTAAAGATGAAGAGGCGTATACATCCGCCGCATTAAGATACTGGGGCATCCTCTCTCTATCTGTTCTACCTACCATTTTGATGTATTTTTCTAATTGATTTCTTTTAATCAAAGACTTGATCTCTAATTCCAAAGGACCAGATCCAATCAAAATAACTCTTAATTTTGGATTTCTATGAATTACATGAGGCAATGCTTTAATGAAATAGGTAATTCCATAAACCGGAAGGAAATGTCTTGTCATTATGAAAACGATATTACCTTCCCAACCCAAAGCTTTTCTAATGAAATTACCATTAACTTTAGGATTAAACATATCAAGTTCTATGCCCCAGGGAAAAACAACAATTTTCTCCTCTGGATAGTCATAGTCTTCCATTATTTTTCTTTTCACTATTTCGTTGTCACAGGTAGCCATATCAGCTCTTGATAGGGTATATTTGTTAATCCATTTTATGGGAAGCAGTTTGTCAGGATCGATCAGAATATCTGAACCAAAGGGCATCGATAAATGAGGACGAAAACCAGAAAGTGATGCAAGAAAACCATAATTCCAAAGATTTCCACTGTGGAGAATGTCTGGTTTTACTATTTTTAACATTCTTTTAAAATGATAAATCTTGTCTGTAAATAATAGATACCTTCTCGGTCTTGGAAATATTCGAGGCCTATGATGGATGATTTTCAGCTCTGAAATATCTTTAATTTTTTGAGCGATATTTTTTATGGAATAAGAAACAAGATAAGTATCATATCCTTTTTGACAAAGCTTCAGAAGGAATTTATGATCGTGGAAGCCTAATTCGTCAGTTCCAGAAGAGAGATAAACTATCTTCATTTGTTTCTCTTAGCTATTTAACTACCCATTTTTTCTTAAACCACTACACATGCTGTATTTTCTCATAAAATACAGCGCTGATAGATAAAGTAAATAGATGAGTGTATCAACTGAGGCATTCGAAGATTATTGAAGATTCCGATACAAAGAGGCTTAATTTCCATAAAGCACAACCTTCTGAGGTGATCCCTTAATTGGTATTTATATATAAGTCGATGATCAAAAAACTCCTATGCCCAAAGGATATTCCTGTTTCATCAGCCCCTTACACCGCGTTAAATAATTTTGGGGCTAGGACATGGTTTGTAATAATAAAGATTCATGAGATAACCCGCCAAGAACCAATAAAAATACAAGTAAATATTAACACGCATAGTGTTTAAATAAACTATGGAGGATAATAGAACTATACTTATTCCTAAAAAGCCAATTGCAATTGTCCCTTTTATTAATTCCCTTTTTCTCAATGAAAAAACCGTAACAAACATAAATGTGCCTATCAAGAAATATAGCAATGTCCCAACAAGTCCATATTCCCACAACATGTTGCCGACAAAGATATCATCTATCCCAAGCACTGCATACTTCCGATAGTGCTCACCGACTCCAGCCCGGAAGAATGAATCGGAGGCATTACCAGCCCCAACACCAAAAAGGAAATGTTTCAAATCATTGCTAATACTTTTATAGGCGAAAATTAGCTGTGGGATTCTGTTTAATTCTCCTGATGGAGTATATTCTATATGATAAATATAATCTAAGCTCTTTTTCGGATTGATAATGTAGTTCTCAATGGTACTTTGGGGAGTTTTTGCATAATAATAGTTGTAGATAAAGCGGTATGTACCCAATAAAATTATAATTGAGATAAAAATAAATATAAAGTATCGCGTTTTTCTCTTGGCTTCGGGGATGAAGAAAATAATCGAAAAAAATATCAAAGGTATCAAAAATACACTGATCTTGGTCTCGCTGAGTGCCATAGGTAAAAATAGTATGATTAACCCCAAAAGATAATTCCTGGATTTTAGCTGGTATTTGAAATAATAGGCTGTCCATATGATAATCATAAAACTGCAAAATAAACTTAATATACCTGATGTGTTTGCTCCCAATGTGCCGCCTATAGGGTCCCCAGAACCGGTCTCAAAAAATAAACGCTGGAGTATAGCGATGGGGCATTGCAAAAAGGAAAAGAAAAGAATGAACTTGACAAATTTCTTCATGAAATCATCAGAGAATTCATAATAAAAAGGTAAAAGAAAGAATGGTAAAAACTTAAGGTGATTTCGTACTCCTGTAATAGCTACGGGAGCATCTACTTTATTTAATATAATACCCAAAAAAGTTAGAGCAGTAAAAACATAAACAAGCAAGTACGGGGCTTCCAACGGCACTTTTTTATACTTCACAAAAGATAGAAGTATGTATGAAATAACAACTATTGACAATAGTTCCGGCAGCCAGGTTATTTGCGTTGGTATTAGAAACCATTTCTCAGAGAGCCAATCAAAAAGAAAAAGTCCAAAAAACAGAACATAGATACTTTTATAAATATTGTTAAAGAGAAGTAAGAATAAGCCTATACCCATTAGACCTACTATAATATAGTAGTTATTTTGAGCAATTGCCCAAGACACTGAGCAGAAGATCAGCAATAAGATTGGAAACAAGATTAGCTTTCTTGCATCTTGGAAAGAGACTTTATTTAGCAGCACTATATTTCCTCTTCAGGTAATCAGCCAGCTTTTTACCCTGCACTTCCCAATCATATTTTTCTTTGATAAAATCCGGAGCTTCCTTTGCAGCCTCGGTTAATAGGTCACGATTATTATAGGCATATTCAATAGCTCTGACAAAATCTTCCACCCTGTCCCCTTCTGTCCATACAATAAAATCCTTATTATTAACTATATTTTTATGAGCAGCAATAGGAGTAAGAATTATGGGTTTTCCGCAGGCAAGATATTCAAACACCTTAATTGGACTTGAGACATTCCATTCTTCTCTGTCAGGAAGGGGGCAGATAAAGCAATCAGTATCTTGCAAATATTTAGGCACTAATTCGTACTGAACATAACCTTTAAAGTCCATTATTTCAGTAAGCCCCAAACCCAAGCTCATCTTTTTTAGATTTTCCAAATAAGGGCCATTTCCGATAACTTTAAATTCTATGTTTCCCTTATAGGTCCGCTTTAACCTGGAAAGTGCCTCCAATACCAGGTCAATTCCTCTGTTTTTGCTTATTACCCCTATGTAAGTAATCCCAAATTTATCATCTGCTTCTCGCTCATGACTTCCTTTTACCTTAGCAAAATGTTCCATATTAACTCCCGAATGCCATATTACATAGTCAGTGAAAAATATATGGAATTCTTTCTCCACACTTTGCTTAAGCAACTCAGTGATGAAGGAAAAGCTATTTGGAACACCTTTAAATAGTTTAAAAGGAATTATCCAAAAAAGAAAGTAATCTATGTGATCTCTAATGGTGTTTACCTCTACCGGAATGGTTCTAACATCTAAATGGACATTACATTTTTTAATGAGCTTCAAAAAGTACGCAATGAATAAGGCTCCTGGACTAACAATAAGGATATCCTCAGATTTTATCTTCTTAGCAAGCCAAAGAAGCATATTTATCATTAAAGTGTACCTAAAAAAACCGCCAATATCAATGGCCTTGAAATATCTTATCTTCATTTTTCGGACTTTATTAAAGTATTTTTCTTCTTTAAAACCACATAAAAAATTTACCATGAAACCTTGTTTACACAGAACATCCCCCACTTCGAGAGACCTGACCTTATTAATTTGCTTGTAAAAACGATTCAAATTAATCCAGAAAATGCTTGTCATTTTAGTTTTCAACCTCAATTTACAAACAATTTACTTTTTCACACCGTCAAAGGTTATACTTTTTACAATTAACTTAATAAGAAAAAAGGGGATATAATATCCATAAGGATAAAGAAGTTTGCCAATAAAGCTGGAACCAAGCCACGGATAGATCCGTGACGTAAAACCAGAAAGTTTCATTTCATATTGAACATCTCTCGGTGAAATATAATTTTCTTCAGCAATACCACTCTCGGGATCTATTGCACAGATATCGTATCGTAATGTAGGCATAGTTTCGTGTTTAACGTATTCTCGGCATACTTCCAATATCTCTTCCTTATTCATGCCATAAGTCCTCTTAGCTAAGGCAATAAACTCTTCGTTATTTAACTCTGGAAATTCATCCGCTATGATTTCCTGTCGTTTTTTGATGAAGTGTTTGTTTTCCTGTTGTTGCCAATGTGTCTTTGCTCTCTTTAAAATCCTTCTGTTATCAGTATTATGGGTATGAAGAAGTAATAGTCCGTTACTATTCAGATTATTATAAGCGGCTTTAAAAAAACTCGTCCTTTGATTAGAAGTAAGGTGTTCAATGAACTCATTGCCAATAATTACGTCAACTCTTTCATCCACTATTTTCTTCGTCGCAATGTCAAAGTGTAATTTTTTCGTTACGATGCCATTACCAAGCCCAAGTCTTTTAACAATTTCTTCAAGGAAGTCCACTCTTATATCTGGTCCAATAGCATATACTTTCTTGGCTCCTTGCATATGACACAAAAGCGAATAAAGACCCCATCCACATCCCATATCAACTATCAACTTATCTTCATACTCATCTGGAGGAAATTTTTTATTACTATAGGATATCCAGTTGGTCATTTCATCTGCACTTTTGATTTTATAATATTGAAACCAATTTTGCCCGTTACTCCATTCTTTTTTATGTGGCTTGAACTGCAAAAACTCAGCACTTTTATATATCCTCCACATTTCTATTTGCACATCTTTCCCTGCTTCAAATTGCATATCTCTTATCTCCTTCATGATCTCAAAATCCTGTTATATATAGAAACAAAGAGCACTTTTTCATGGAATAATCATAAAGCATTAATGCTTGAAATATTGTATATACCCTTCTCATGCTCTCGTGAACTGAGTCAAGACATATCTGTGGTCCCTCGGGGGGTATAGATCGCATCTGACGGGTCCATCGAAAAGGAAAGTAACAAAAAATGTGCCGAGGTCATATCGTCTTGCATTTTGCGTGTCAAAAAGAATTAGTGTTTGGCAGCGTTTCGAGTCGTGATAGGTATCTGTGAGGAGCCAACGGCTGTCGTTTGAGAAGGAGGGATGGGCGTCCTCTGCTAGGATGCCGTCGCGGACGATGGTGACGCAATCAGTCATGTCTTCATGCAGGAAATAACGCTGCCCAGCAAGGAG
>JGI10211J14876_10001156_pt1 | contig 11610 bp, 8 predicted proteins | sample Etolagsediment_FD_14876 | JGI IMG/M metagenome (IMG submission 14876)
TGGACTTTGCTGGGAACCTGTTACAAAATTGCAACTGGTCCCAAAACTGGCAAGGTCAAAATGTTCTTACCCTAAAACTGATGCATACATCAGAGTCGGATATTGTCACATGTACAACTTAACGTTCATAGATATAAACATGATCACATCTATGGAAAGGTAACGTGTTTGGTCCTTTCATTTTAAAGCTGTATACGCCACAACAGAGCCAATCAAAATACAGTTATAAAAAAACAAAATATTTTTTGTATCACTTTTTTTGCAGGGGCATGCTGCCCCCGCTCCAACTCCCTCGCCGGTCACCGGGTCAAATTGGTTATAGATTGGTTATAAAAACTTAGAAAAATTTATAACCAATTTAACCCGGTCGACACGCAGTGTCGAGCCGGAGCGTAGAGTTCGGTGAAGCCGATCGCCCTCTTCCTACAGAAGAGGGCAGACAAAAGAGAGATACAATCTCTCTTTGTTACCAGTTGATTTCAGGGAGATTATTTTCGCTAAGTTTTTTGTTACACTCAACAAAATGACAATTGCCCAAAAATGGATTTGATCGATTTAATGGTGATGGATGTCCACATTTTAAAACTGTATGTTTATCAGTATTAATATACCTTTCATAATACATAGCATGATTTCCCCACAACATAAATACAACATTTTCACAATTCTCATTAATATGATTCAAAATCATCTTTGTAAAACCATCCCATAACTTGGATTTACCATGAGAATTAGATTTACCCATACGTACAGTCAAAGCAGTATTCAACAAAAGAACACCCTGCTCAGCCCATGAAGTTAAATCTCCTTCCTTTAAAGACTTATCCTTATTCAATGACTGATTAATCTCCTTAATTACATTCCTTAATGATGGTGGCACTCTTTTTCCCTCAGGAACAGAGAATGATAAACCCATAGCTTCTCCCTCTTTAATATAGGGATCCTGACCTAAAATAACAACTCGTGTACCTTTCACGTCAAAGAAATTAAAACAATTAAAAATAAGAGGTTTTGGAGGAAAAATAGGAACATCATCACCATAAAGAGCATACTCTTTATCCAAAAACTCGTTCAACTTTGTAAAATCGTAAGATGTAACAACATCTTTCCAATCAGTTTTGATATTTTTTAAAGATTCAGTAAGATACGGCATTTATTGTTTTATTGTGTATTATATAAATGTTTATAAGTATATTGTGATTTTTTTTTCACTTTTTTATAGAACATGGAATATCATCTGAGAAAGGTTTTGCTACCTTATGGCGTTACAGGTGGATGAATTTTGTTAAATTAATTGGTAGCAATTCAATATGCGGTATAATAATAAGGACATAAGAATTAAATTGATAATAACACCAAATACCCATTTCTCCTTGATCTGAAATATTATAATTAAAATGAATCCAATTAAACTAAAAACGAGAGACATTTTCTCATTAAACGTATAAATATTATCTTCTGTATGAATTGTTACTAGAGTGCTTATTGCAAAAAAAAACACCAATTGATAAATATAACGCTTCCGCTTCGTATTTCAACATATATAGATTCATACATTTTTATATAATGTGATAACAATTAAGAATTCTATAACACGATAATACTAACAAAATAACAGTTAAAATAACACCAAATATCCATTTCGATCTAATCTTAAATATAAGCAATAATGTAAATCCGATGAAATTACATGTAATTGCAATTTTCTCCTTATCTGTATAATCGTCGTCCTCTATATGAATCGTTATCAACGTGCTTATACTAAAAGAAAAAATAATTAATGCGTACAATATTCTTGAACCCCATTCACCCCATTTCTATTTTTCATTCATAATAATTTTACTTAGATTTTATCTTTTATAAATTACATTTATTGTTTGGTAATTGTTTCGCGAACGTTTTTCAACTTCTGCTTTGTTTCCTTAATCATATTTATAGCTTCTACAAATTTTTTTTCGAGCAAAGAAAAATTCCTCAAACTTGTCAAATTCTTTGTGATTCCAATTTTTTCCAAAAAAATCGCCATTCTTTTTTTTCTCACATATTTTTTGTGATATTTAGCCGGCATAAGATATTGACAAATTGATTCATAATCTTTGACATCAAAATAAAAAGCACCATTTGACAAAATATTTACATTACTCAAACAAAATTTGCTAAATGAAATATAACTATTTACAATATACAACTTCAAAGAAGGAATATAAATATTCATATAATTATCAACAATAAGTTGAATATTTACATAATATGCATTGTAAGGTGGTACCTTCATCATTTGAATTTGCTTATTCTGAACAATATATCTGTTCACAAATTCAACAGGTTCAACATATTTTAAACTTTTGACGTCAAACATGTGTTTCACCTCAAATTCTTCAGTTTGATCAAGATTAAAATCGGTAATTGCGTCTTTCATGACATCATCAATAACATCATGAGTTTTCTTCAATTCCTCATAATCCGATTTCAATTGATCCTGGAACTTCTTTTTGAATTCCTTATTTACATCTTCTTTTTTTTTATGTGCTTCAGCTACAAGTTTGTCATAATCTCCTGAAATTTTATTAAAATTTGAGGTGTATTCACTAAAAAGAGTTGTGTAAGACATGTTTAATATATATTTACACAATGTATAAAAAATAAAAATCAATTTTTAAAAAGAGCAAAGAGAGAGTGCCTCTCTCTTTTGAACTCTACGCTCCGCCTCCCTTCGGTCGGTGGGTACAAATTGGTTATAAAACGTATAATCTTTATAACCAATTCAATAACAACTTGTAGTATAAAGACTTCAAAACTGGTCAAATTGGTTATAAAACGTATAATCTTTATAACCAATTTGTACCCACCGACCGGAGGAAGGTGGAGCGTAGAGTTCAAAAGAGAGAGGCACTCTCTCTTTGTTAGCATCCCATTCGACTTCCATAAATAAAGATTACACATTTCTCTCCACCAAGCATTTTAATCTTTTTCTTATCACGTCTGCCATAAAATGACAAATTGAATTCATACTCTGTTACCATCTCCTCTAACAAATTATAATTATCATCACATGTAAAAATAGTAACCGCACTGGCTCCTCCTTGTCCATAAGTTTTCATACAATTCACACCCAAATCGTAAAAGGTTTGATTCTCTTCATCCAAAACCATACTATCAATAACGTCTTTGTTTTGTCGAAAAACACTCTTATATGATCTGAATAAACTCCTCGCATCACTATCTTCAGCATCAATGAAAACAATTCTATAATTAACCTTTTTATTTCCAAACAATAAATTCTTCAAATTAGAAAATGAATTACTCAATTTTTTATTTCCCAATATTGGAGATGACGATTCCACCTTAAATCTCCATATATCAATAGGTGGATCCTCCTCGAAAATAGTTTTATATGCAGTTATTGTTTTTTTTATCCTAACAACCCTCTCATTCTGATTATAATAAGCGTAAGGGTTATGATGAACTAAATTTCCACCTAAATAATGACAAAAATCATCATAATTTTTTGTATCCAATATATGTTGATGCCAGAACATGTCAATGGCATCAGATGGACTCATTTCATCAACATCCTCCGAATATATCAACTTCAACCTAATAAACTTAATATATTCATCTGTTACTCTTTCTACAAAATCATCCGTCCAACCCACTGTTTTGACTAAACGATCTTTAACTAAATTTAACGAAAATTCATTATGATTCATTATGTTATAACGGGTATAATTATCTTTAAGTATATACTTTTTTTGAAAAAAAGTATTGTCAAAAAAGTTTACTGGTTATATACTTTTTTTGAAAAAAAGTATTGTCAAAAAAGTTTACTGGTTATATACTTTTTTTTTTAGCAAAAATTGTAAAGCTTTAACTAGTTTCTCAGTACTATCACCGTACAAAGCTGGCCAACTGAATTTGTCTAGTGTACTTCCTTGTTTAAAACTTTGATACCTATTTTTGAATTGAAAAAATCTAGCCGCTTCTGCTTTCTTCTTCTTCAAAATAGAAAGTGCCTTTCTGTAACTCATTTTATATTCAGATATCATCCACCCAACAACAACTGCTGAACTTCGATTAATTCCTGCCTTACAATTCACTACAACCCACTCATTTTTCTTAGCCATTTCTGTAAGTTTTTCTACCGCATTTTTCATAAATATATCAAATTCTTCTTGATCAACAACCATAGAATCATCAATCTTAATTGAATTATCAACTCTATCATCATCTACACCCTCTTCTGTTTGAACACTCAAAACAACATAATTGTTATTTTTATTCACCTTTGTTAACTGTTTAATAGCCTCCAAATTTGAAATGTAAACATTCTTGTAAACAGGTTCAAGTGTAATAATTGCACGAGTTTTCCAATCATTTCTCGATTGACCACCATCATTAATCTTTTCAATGAAACTTTGAAAAGATTCTTCTCTACGTTGACGCTTCTTTAATGACATATTTTATTAAAAATATTTCCCATTTTTAATAAAATTAAAATCAATTTTTTATCAAAGGTGTCAATCCTTTTAGGAAAAGGGCTAACCGCTATTTAAAAGTGTATAAAAGTTAAATGACAATTATACATTTTATAAATATTATAACAAAACATACTTGCCTACTTTAAACTATCACTTTTCTTAAGGGATAAAAGCGGAAAATCCCATATTAATTGTTAAATAAAATTATAACTTACAAGGTTGTACTCCAATTCCATACTCAAGTAAATATGTTATAATTAATGATGTATAATATCCTTGTAGAAAAAAACATACTACTCCTTTATACAAATTCTATATATAAATTTATTTTTAAGTATTTTTGTTTTTAACTTTTACAACCCCAAAAAATCACTCAAGCCAGAATTGAACTGTGCGACTTCTGCGTGGCAGGCAGATGTATTAACCATTATACTATTGAGCGTACGATCTCAGCCAGAATTGAACTGCGCAATTTCAGCGTTGGATGCTAATGTGATGACCATTTCACTATGAGACCTTTATGACTTCAGCCAGAATCGAACTGTGCAACTTTATGTGAGATACAAATAAGTGTTAACCTTTACACCATGAAGTCTTTACTTTAAATAAGATCTCAGCCAGAATTGAACTGTGCAATTTCAGCGTTCTGCATGCCAATGTGATAACCATTTCACTATGAGACCTTTTGAACGATTACGTTCGTGATTCCAGCCAGAATTGAACTGTGCAACTACAGCGTGTGATGCTGAAATGTTACCATTACACCATGGAACCTTGTGTTCCATGTGACTATGGAACCTTCGTGGAAAAACTGTGAGTTTTCCACTGGAAATTATATTCCCAACAATTTATTTATTGGATATTTCTTTAAGTTGTTTTTGGAATTTTATTTTTGTTGTAATTCCAAAAGCTGTATATAAAAAATACTTGAAAAGAATTTTATTGTTATCAATCATTATGAGCGGAATTCTAAATATATATCCAACAGGAGCTGCTCTGTTTATAGGGCAAATTCAAGTTGACGACGTGTTGCCTGTATCGGAGGTTGATCATAAGAACGACAAACCAGTTAATTATTTTGATTCTGGAAGAGTCCAAAGTAAGAAATCTTGTAATATCAGTGATGTTGAAACGATCGTTATTTTGGATGTTTCAGCCTCAATGGGATCAGCTGTTAATAGAACAATTACAAAATATCTTCCAAATGCTTTGGCCAATTTGGGTTATGGTTTGGATGATAGAGTAAAAATTATTACATTCAGCAATCAATCAAGAGTACTTGATATGAGTTTGAGACAAATGAAAATTAGTTCAAAAAGTTATGAAGGAGCAACCTACATGACACCAGCTATTTATAATTTAAGAAATATTATCAGTTCATCAAAAAACAGTCAGTTTAGAATTCTTTCTATTTCTGATGGTGCTTTACACGACCAGAGGGAAACTGTTAATGCATCAACATCACTTGCCAATGTTTTGAAAAAGTCGAACTATGTTATCAGTTCATCAGCTATTCGCCTTTTCACATCTTCTTCACAACCAGACACCAAAGGTTTGTCCAGTGTTCTTCAGTTTAATACCGAGAGTGATTCACAATTGGTAGATGTCAATATGGCTGAATTTGGTTATTCTGACGAAGCAGTTTCTGATATCATTTCCTCAACTATGAAAGATAACTTAGGTTCCCTTCGTAGAATTAAGGTTCAAAGTAGCGATGGTTACAATACATTGCTTCAAGCTCCATGGAGTTCCACATCAGCTTATCTTAACTTGACAAAAGGTGTTAATACTTTCTGGTTGAAACGTTTGCCAAGAGATGGTGATAAGGTTGTTTTAACAATGAATGTTGATGGTAAAGAACATGAATATGAGGTGGAAGTTGTACACAAAGAGAGATTGGGTTTCGACTCTTATAACTCAATTTTGAAAGACAAAGTTACATATTTCATGAAGAGACTCCGTGTTTTGAAAATTCTTGGAACAAGTGAAGCTCAAAATGAGATTGGAAGTATTGTTCGTTACTTCGAAGAGTTAGAGAAGAATTTCGCAATGAATGAACCAGATGCTGTTGATTTACTCAAGAACAAAGGTCTTCAATCAAGATTGAAATTTTTCAGAGATTTAATCGGAAAGAAGAACCGTTCAGTATCTATGAAGATGTCTGAGATTGCTAATGACAATAAAGTATCCATGTTGAACTCTGCTCAACAAGCTGCTTATTTGCGTAGTGTTGAGATATCAAGTAACTCTAAACAGTTAGCCAAACGTGCTTTGAAAACTGGTTTGAACTTCGATGAAGTCGCCAAAAGAGAGGTTAAAAGAATGGCTGAACATGTTCATGAGTTAGACGATATTGATGATAGTACACATTACACATCTTTCTACAGTCAAGAGACTACCCTTGGTGGTATCCGTGCAGTTTGCCAATTAGTTGATAGTTGTGGAACAATCGAACATGTAAGTGCTTTGGATGTATTGAAATTGATCAATATTGTTGGTGTACCCTGTGTTGCCCAAGTTGGTGATTATCCTGATCCAAAAGTTTACCATGTTACGGAATTATTAATGGGTACTTGTGTCAGTATGTCTGATGTTATTATGGTTAAAGAATTCGGTGATACTTTGTGTGATGTTTTCACTAATAAAGAGATCATAAATACCGTACCATTTTATGATGATGACAGAATCCAACAATTTTTAATGAAGTATGCACCAATTTTGTTAGAGTATACTGCAAGTTTGGGTGTTCGTAGGATCATAGTTGATGTTCCACACACTTACAAATATCTCATTGTTGGTGGTTTATATAATTTAACAAGAACAATTACTGATGGTGCTAGAACAGAAATTAATGTTGATATTTTGAGTAAATTTATTACTACATACAAAACCTCAGTTAACGGAATCTTTGATTATGTTGTTGACATTATTGATGAGCCAACTGATTATGAAAAGGAGAATAAGTTGTCATATTACATTAGTAATAATGGAGTAACTAATATGATTTCCCCATTGATCAATATTGTTCAATTGGAATTGGACACTGAAAATGGGGAAGCTTATAGGGCAAAATATATTCCGAATATTTTGAGGGCATTGTTCAGTTTTGAGACCCATCAAGTTATGAGGAAGTTATACAGAAGTGATAGTGATTGTTACATCAAAAGGAAAGCTTTATTGGATAGGTTATTGGGAATTAATTTTGAGAAGTATGGCACAGAGTTACCACCATTCTTTGAGACAAAAGAGAACCCAGAATTTTACAATGAGACACACTTAGATGTTGAGTTGTATAATGAATTGATTGGTAAGGTACACTGGTTAGACAATATTGTTACTATTCCAGAGTATATCAGAAATAGTTTAGGTGGACAAAATGATAAAACTTTGGCAATGAATGGTTTTACTGATAATGAGATCTGTGAGAGATTGGGAATTGATTTCGATTTACGTACTTTCAAGCTGTACTGTATTGTTCAGTCTTTCTTATTTAGTACGAAAGTTGATAGAGTTGTAGGATTGAGTGATGGTCAAACAGATAAACCAGGAAATAGAGGTAGAATGAAGATTCAAGATTGTGGAAGTTTCGAAGCAATGGATAAGATGATTAGAGATTATATCGGGAAACAATATTTCGATGAATATAGATCAAGATTGACACAGAAAGGTAAAGATGAACATAGAGCATTAGCTATGGAATTAGTTGACAAAATGGTTGTTGTGAATGAGATGAGTGAGTTCAGGAGATTATTTGGTGAGGGTTTGACTAGAAATCATGTTTCTGTTGTCATCAGTGATGTTAACAAACTTGGTTTCGTAGAGTTGAAAGATGCTTTGTTTGATCCGACTAAATTTGTACCATTGAGAGCAAAGAAATTGAGAATTTTAGTTTTAGGTGTTGATAAGAATGATAATGTTGTATGGAATAAAGGTAATATTTTGAGGAAATCTATTGCTTCTTTGTCTGAGGGATTTGAGAAAGTTGGATTGAGTAGTGTATGGGATAATTTGTATGAGATTTATAAAGCAAAGAATATTCATGTTTATAGAAGCTCCGATTTACCAAACAGACACAGTCATTTTAATGGAAAACCCTCATTCTGGGCATATGGTTATAAGAACTTGAGAGAGTACTTTGCAGATATTTCCCAAGAAGAGAAGGATGAGTACGCTAAAATACACTGGGAGTGCTGCGGTTTATGGCATGGAGTTGTTGTTAAGCCATCCTAAGAGAGAGGGCCTCTCTCTTATGAACTCTACGCTCAGCCTTCGGCTGGTCAAACTGGTTATGGATTGGTTATAGCAAACGTGAATGTATGGGTTGTGGATTGGTTATAAACTGGTTACAACCTATCCGCGCAGGCGGAGAAGGGGGGTTAACGGGGGATGAATGCCCCCGTAAAATTGACACAAAAATTCTTAGATATATTTTCGTCCATATACCAAATATGGCCGAGCATGACCATGATGTTTTTAACCAGCAAATCAGTGACGACGAACTGAAGGACCTTGAAAATCTTCGTTTTTCATTGGGTTTTCGTCATCATTGTTTCCATCCAGACCACGGTTTGACTTTTGAAGAGTTTGAACAACTGGAGACAGAGCGTCGAGCAAATTACATTGCTGAACGTCGAGCAGCATTTTACGCAGCGCAACAAGCGTCTATTGAGTCAGATGTGGAAGAACAAGCCTGACAACGTTTCAGTAATTCTACTTTTATTTTGAAAAAAAAAATGAATTTATAAATATCAGTTAAAAAAGTCTTGTTCATAATAAATAAATGGGAAATTACAGCAACGTTATCATAACTTTAGGTATTAAAATTAACATAAATGACATCAAAAAAGAATATTATTCTGAAAAATTCTTTACTGAAGGCAACGAAAATTTTGTTCATGATTTTTTCAAAAAAAAATATCCAAAATGGTACAATAAACTCTTCATCTATACAATTGATGAAGAGTTTAGACACGTAACCGATTTCGAATCAATTGTTATTGGACTTAAAAAGAATACTATCAGAGAATTTTACGAATATTTCGGTGATTTCTCCTTCGAAATTAACCATTTTATGGGTACGATCGATGATTTTTACATGTTGGGTCAAATTATGAATGATTTAACAGATAAAACACAAAAAGCAAAAATACACGTTCTTTCTGACCGTTTTTCAATATTAGGTTAAAAACACTTTGTGTTTAAAACTGTAAACACTTCGTGTTTAAAAAATATATTTAAAATGAAAAGGAACAAAATTCCTTTTGAAAGAGAAAAAGATATTATCAAAGAAAAATGTTTAGGCACTTTTATTGAATTTGATTATGATTATTTCTCTCCAACAGAAGAAGAAAACAAGATGTTTGAATATATTTCCGAAGATCTTGCGGCTAAAAAGATTAAACCGTCACTAAGGATTATGTTTGATCATTCTTAACAATAATCAATCAACACACCGTGTTTATTATAAAATACTATTAATAGACTCCTTTGCAGTTATCAACCTATCTCTCTCATTTCTCAATTCCTTCCTCTTCAAAGAAATATTACCCTCCTCTTCCAAAAGATCATCAATAGATTCTGCCATAACTTTTTCATAAAAATTCAAATTAATCTCATCTTCCATCTTTTTAACCAAGAAATACATAACAATCTTTGGCACATTGTTCTTAATATTCTCCACAATAGTATCATAATACAACTTCAACAACATATTCATCTGTTTAACACTAGAATCACTAGCGTCATTTGACAAATTCTTAGTTGATAAAGTATTCAAAGCATCCCTGAAAATCTTGTCATCAGTCCAAATATAATTTTCCTCTGTCTTAAACAACTCATCAATTTTCTCATTTGTCACCTTAATATTCCTTGTTATAATATCAGTAGTTATCTCATTCTTAATCTTCTTTATTAAATTTGGAAACCTTGATAACCTCTTCGTTTTAAGAAGCTCATCAATTAGTGTAAGCAACTCACTACAAATATCCTTACAACACTTCTTAGAAGGCTCAACCAAAGTGTGAATTGGATCTTTCGAAGGATCTGTTAAACACTTCTCCAAAACCTCAATAGGTGGCGAAGGAAAAGTCATATGATTACCCTCACAATTTCTAATACACTCACCTATGTACTGTTTATTATTCTCATACTCATTAAAAGGATTCATCTCAGTAAGTGACAACCTATATTGAACAAATATATCCTTAATATTACGCCCAGTATTAATACTCTTTCCCCTATCCTCAATAACAGACACAAAATTCTTATTAAAATAGTTCACCAAAGAATGAACCAAAGCATGTTTGCCTTCACTATTCTCTGGTAACGTTGTACCCATCTCAATCAACTCATCACTTATCTCCTGTAACCTCTGATTAATCTGTCCCAAAACAAATGGCAAAGACTCCTTAATCTTATTCACCAAAATATTACTGATACTAGTCGTCATATTCGGAATACCCAATCTACTATCATCCAACAACTGCCCATAAGTTGGATGCTTCTTGAAATACTCCTTCTCAACCCGGAAACCCTCGATGGCACTCATTGTTTTAGTCTCACTTGTTGTTCTATTCCTAACAGCATAATAGCCATAATTAAGTTGAAGATCTTTCGACACATTATTCTTCAAATAATCAATAATGTCTGTATTATCATTCATCAAATCAACCTTTGTCAACACACCAACAGTTCTGTCACCATTTGGATCATATTGTTTAATAAGTTCCAACGCAATATCCGCCTCGATATCTGTTCTAGCTGGCATAACCGCCAAAATAATTGTACTCTCACTCTTAATATACTTACCAACCAAAGCTCTAATCTTATCCTTGATATCTTTTGGTTGCCCGCGATCTGTACAAGCAACCATTGTTAAACCTGGAAGATCAATAAGAGTTAAGTTGGGGATGTCCTTAGAATAAATCTTCAAATGAATTGGAATGTCACTAATATTAGAATTGTTTCCAACAATATTAACAGTCATCTTCTCAATTGTACTAACAATCTCCTTTTGTTCCTCCTCCGTTGGATTTGGAAGAGAGAAAGAAAGTTGTTTTGATGATTCCCAAGATCCTCCAATATATCTACCAAATTCCGCAATATTCTCACTATTCTCCTTTGGAATTAACTC
>JGI10211J14876_10001157_pt1 | contig 11606 bp, 8 predicted proteins | sample Etolagsediment_FD_14876 | JGI IMG/M metagenome (IMG submission 14876)
AGGATAGTTGCCATAAGGTGCCTTTTTAGCTCTTTATACAAGAAAAATTATGGCTGAATTATAACGTAACTGTGTTGATATCTCTACGTAAATAACAATAAAACGCAAAGGTTTTTGCATGAAATGATGCGTTCTGTTTTGAAAGTGAGAGAAACTAATTGAAAGTTTAAGTTTTGAAAAGAGCAGTTAAATCGAGAAAAGGGCTTTGTAAATTGATTTAACTGCTATGTATGAAAGGGTAGATATTCAGTTATTTAAAAGCACTGTTAATGTTATTAATAAAGAGTTCAGGTTTTTTGAACCCTACAACACGTTGTGCTTTTTGCTCTAAGCCTTCGGTGTTGAAAAATAGAATCGCTGGTGGCCCAATGATGCCAAAGTTTTTCATCAAGGCTTTATCAATATCGTCATTAGCGGTTACGTCTGCTTTCAATAAGGTAACACCCTTTAATGCAGAATGAACGCCTTGATTTGTAAAGGTGAATGCTTCCATCTCTTTACAGCTTACACACCAGTCAGCATAAAAGTCGAGCATTACTGGTTGACCTTTTGCTAACTCAGCCTCTAAATCCGCTTGGGATTTGATTATTTTAAAAGACAGTTTTTCAGACTGAACTGAACCCGCACTGCCACCACCTTGGAATACTTTCAATGGTTGAAAGACGCTTGTACTTCCGCCCATTAACCCAATCAGTAACATGGTTCCGTATAAGAATAGGGCTATTCCAAATCCTTTAACGAGTTTTAACCAACCTGATTTTTCAGCAGTACTTTCAAACGTGCCTAGATAAACGGCCGACATAATGAATAACAGCGCCCAACTCAACATGGTGACTTCTGCTGGTACGACACGTTCTGCCATCCAAATTGCGACGGCAATCAGCATAACACCGAAGACCGCTTTAACATTATCCATCCAGCCACCAGCTCTTGGTAATAATTTACCAGCCGAAGTACCGAGTAGCAGTAGTGGTAGTCCCATCCCCATGCTCATAGCGAACAGGGCTGTACCGCCAAGTAAGGCATCACCCGTTTGGCCAATGTAAATCAGTGCGCCAGCTAATGGAGGTGCCATACAAGGCCCAACGATTAAGGCTGACAGGAAGCCCATAATGGCAACACCCGTTAAAGTACCGCCTTGTTGATTGTTTGAAATGTTAGTTAGCTTGGTTTGCAGTGAACTTGGAAGTTGTAGCTCGTAGAAGCCAAACATCGACAGCGCTAATAGAAGGAATATGACCGAGAAGCTACCAATAATCCAAGGGTTTTGGAAAGCGGCTTGTAAGTTTTCACCAAACATACCAGCTAAAACACCCGCTACGGTATAAGTAACTGACATCGCTAATACGTAAACTAGCGACATAGTAAAGGCACGTCTAGTAGTTAACTGATCACCTTGACCGACAATAATGCTGGATAGAATTGGAATCATTGGGAATACGCAAGGAGTGAACGCTAGCAGTAAACCAAAGATAAAGAAGGTAGCAATAACGATCCACAGACTGCTGTTTTTCAGTGTGTCAGTAATTTGATCGGTTTCAGAGAGCTCTTCTGAGTTAACTGAGGCCGTTGCTGTAACAGCTGGAGTTGTTGAAGATGTATCAGCTTTGATACTTGTCGCATCAACTTGAATTTGTTTTTTTACCGGAGGGTAACAAACGCCCGATGCGGCTGAACACCCTTGATATTCAATTTGAACCGTTGCGTTGCCTGAAATGCTTGTTATAGGAAGGGTGCCAGAAAACTCACCATGGTAAACCATGGTTTTACCAAATAGTTCATCGTCAATTAGTTCGGCTTTAGGAAGGTTGATTTGCCCTAGCGTAGCATCGCCATTTACAACCGATGTTTTCAGCTTGTCTTGATACAGGTGATAATCTTTAGCTACTTTCCAGTTAAGTGCTAATTGGCCGTTGTCATCAATGCTATGAGAAAAAGCAAAAGCATCTTCAGCATCAAGTAGTTCTGGTTGTTCAGAATCTTGCTTTAAGAAGTTGTTTAAAGCAGACAGAGAGCCGAATGAACTGCTGCTTTCAGCGCTAGCTGTTTGCGCAGCGGGTAAGTTTAATGTGAAAGTACGTGTTTGGGGAGGGTAGCAAACGCCTAGTTTATCGGCGCACCCTTGGTATTTTACGGTTAGTTCAGTGCTTTGCGATTCACCGCTATATGGGATAGTCACGGTGGCAGATTTTGAAAAAACTTCCGTCTTGCCAAAAAGCGCATCGTCCACCGTTTTAGAATTAGAAAACGCTGGAGTGCCTAATGTAATATTGTCGGCACTAACCGAAATTTTGTCCTTATAAAGTTTATAGTCATCTTCAATCTTCCATTTAACTTCAATAGACTGATTCGCCACACTAGGTGTTTGCAGAACAAAAGCTTGATCCACTTCAAGAAGTTCATCACTCGCGTAAATAGCACTTGAAGTTGCCATTAATAAAGTCATAAAAAAAGAAGTAATGAAGCTTTTCATATTGCTCAGGCGTATTGCTTTTATTTCAAAGTTTTCTAATTTCATAATTTTCTCATGCGTTAGTTCTTGAAAAAACGGTTATTCAATCTTATATAAAAAGAGTTGAGTAAACGGTTAGTGAAGATTGTTGGATGAATTCAACTTAAATAGTTTCACAATTATAATCGTTTATGACTTTTAATAAAGTAAGCTTAAGAGCTAAATGCAAAGATTAACTTTACTTCAATGCTTTTGTTTTAGTTTTGCTTGAGTGCTTGATGTAAATTTGATTTGACTCCTAACTTATATAAGAGACCCATAAATGCGAATTTTGTTCCTGTTTTTATTTATCGTGCCGTTAATTGAACTCTACTTTTTGATTCAATTAGGTGATGTTATTGGTGCTTTACCAACGGTTTTACTGACTATCTTTACCGCTGTTGTAGGTGTGATTTTGATGCGTAGTCAAGGGGTTTCGACGATGCAAAATGCACAAATGGAAATGGCTGCGGGTAAATCACCACAAGGCAGTATGCTAGAAGGTGTGTTTATCTTTTTGGGTGGTGTGTTTCTGTTTTTTCCAGGACTTATTTCAGATTCAATAGGTCTTTTATTCTTAGTTCCCTTTATTCGCCGTTTTTTAATTAAACAAAGTGTTAAAGGAATGAAAAGTTCTGGTTATTATCGCTACCAAAGAGATGATTCGGTGTATGAGGGAGAGTGGTCAGAGAAAAGCCCGCAACCGCACAAAACGATTAAGGGCGATGTTCTAGAAGGTGAGGTTATTGATAAAAAAGACAATTAAGGTTTTTAGCGTTTAATTTCTCAAGTAATTAGTCATTTTTTAAGCGTTCTACTCAAGTGATTCCAATATTTTTTGGTATCCGTCTTGATAGCTTGGATAAATAAATTCATAACCTGTTTCTCTAATTCTTGCATTAGACAGTCTTTTATTGCTACGCATTTGACGAGACGATTCTTTAGGCTCGATATGCTCAACATCCGGTACACAAAGCTGTTCTGCTAACCAGTCGTAAACTTCACAAGAAGGAGTGGGCTGGTTATCAACACCAATATAGAGTGAATCTAACGTATTAGGCTGTTGAATGTCTAAATTCATTAAATGCGCCAGCATACCCACACAATCTTCAGAATGAATACGGTTGCTCCAAACATCCTCCATGCAATGCGCTTTTCCATCTTGCACTAAATCAATTAAATGCGTTCTTCCTGGACCATAAATACCGCCAAAACGAATTACGGTTGAATTGAAGTCGCTATTTAAAATAAGCTCTTCACCTTCTAATAAACGTTTGGTAGAAAAGTTTGAATCGGTAGTTGGGCTGCTTTCATCTACTTTTTCACCTTCGCTTTGACCAAATACTGAGCTACTAGAGATAAAAAAGATGCGTTTAATATTTTGGCCTTTGAGTGCTTGAAGGGTATGTTTTACGCCAGAAACATAGGCCTGATAATAAGCTGAATCTTTATATTTACCTGCCGAGGCGATATAGAAAACATAATCTAACTCTTTAGGAAGCTCTGGAAGACTGGTTGATAAGTCTGCTTGAATAGGAGTGATGGTGTTGGGGATGGGTTCAATGTTACGGCGCAATCCGTAAATAGTGTGACCCTGCTCAGAAAGTGAAGAACCTAATTGGCAACCAATGTCACCACAACCTGCAATTAATATATTTGCCATGTAAATGCTTCCAAAACGCGAATGTCGTTAAGATGAATAGTATGCACAAATGAAGAAAAATACAATATTAGAATAGATTAAATGTTTATGAATAAAGAACTACCAGGCCAGGTAGGTTGTTTGAAGGGAAATTTAGGTAATAAAAAACCGCGTTAAGTCAAAACTTAACGCGGTTATATAACGTTTAAAACTAATTATTCAGTAAAGAATTAGAAGTTCATTTTAACGCCAATTGTGTAACCTAGTTGAGAGTGTTTAACAGTATGGCTTGTGCCTGCGTCTGCTGTACTTGCAAAAGAACTACCTAATGCAGAACTAACAACACCTGTGCCTACAGTTTTTTCAACTTCAGGAGCATAAACAACGGCACCTTCTAAAGTAGTGTTTTTACCTAAGCTGTAACCACCACCAAATGTGATGTGGCTTTCAACGACACCAGGGAAGAAATGGTTGTTGAATAAATCACCAGCTTGAGCGTAATAACCTGGCATACCCGTTGGAGGGGTAGCACCAGTAGAGCCTACGCCAGCCTTTTTAATTGGATCTGAACCATAATTATAACCTGCACCAAGCCAGTAATCTTTACCAGAGTATTTAGCACCTACAGCAAATACATTTTGGTCTTCCCAATTAAAATCTTTATAACCTTCTGCATCTCCCCACTTAATTTGTTTAGCATCAGCAGTCAACATAATGTTATCCATTGTATATGCAACACCAACTTTAAGCTCAGCAGGCTGTTCAAGTTTGTCACTCATTGTTAAGCCAAAGCCTGTAGCAGCTGTACTGATTTGATCTTTATATTCCATAGAAATAGCTGATTGGTAAGATGCAGCAATTGTTAAGTCCTTAGAAACATCAAAGTAACCACCCAGGTTAAAACCATAACCTAAGTCTGTTGACATTCCGTTACCAATATTAGTTCCACCATTTTCGTAGTTAATGTCAAGAGCACCATACTGAATAACTGGAGCAAAGCCAATACCAAAGCTATCTTCATTATACGCAATAGATGGCGCAAATTTCATTAGTTGTAAATTACTGTAGCCTTTAAATAAAGCAGCTTCATCACGGTAGTCAACCCCCATACCCGCCGATCCAAACATTCCTAAGCCAAAGGTCCAATTATCATTAATGCGTGTAGACATTGAAACTTCAGGGATAATGTTTAGATCATTATCGCTTTTACTCGTTGTAGTCGTTCCAGGAGAACCAACGTCAGTGGAAGCTTCAACATTTGGCATAAACACCGTTCCACCAATTGTGAACTCGGAACCTTGTGACTTACCAAGTAATGCTGGGTTAGTTAATGCGTTTTCCGAACCGAAGAATGCAGCTGTACCTGTACCACCCATTGCGCGTGCTTGAGTACCCAACCCGATTAGAACGTCACCGTTAGTTGCTAAAACTGGAGTTGATACCATTGCAGCAGCTGCAATGGCTAGAGCTAATTTAGTTTTTTTCATTGTTTTTTATTTCTCTTTATTTTTGGTTTTATTTAAGTAGGTTTTTGGTTTTTACCAGGCCTGCTTATCTCTGTCAAAAGTTACTATGCAATAAATAAAAAGGGATTGGTAATTAAAAAAACTTTAGGGTGTATCAAAAAATATATAAGTAATTAATGGTATGTTAATGAATGGGCTTATAAGTTTTTTTATTCCTTATAACTCATTGATTTTGCATGATAAAAGTAAATCTTATACGTAAATTAGGCAGGTTTATTCTGAGTCATAAAAAAAATGATTAGTTTATTGTTTAGTTTGTAGTAATTCTGCAACAGACTATTTTTTGCTTTTGGTTCTCTAGGTGATTACTGTTTTGGGGATTATCAATGCTGAAAGAGGGTGTTGGGCAAAAAGATATTGCGTTTACTTACCTTAAATCGTGAGGGGGTTGCCAATTATATTCCTATATTGATGTTGCCGGTTTTGCTAAAAGACTAGGGCATAAAAAAACCGTGAATTACTAATGTAAATCACGGTCTTAAAATTTGTAGCCTGGACTTACCAGGCCTGGTAAAACTTGTAAAAGACAGAGATTAGAACTCTCCAGTTTTACCTTTTTCAAGCATTTCCCACATTGTGTTACGAACATCCATAGTTGCTTCTAGCAATTCAGGAGGCATTTTTTTACCCATCTTGATTGCCATATCCATGTTCATTGTGTAGATGTGAAGACCATCTGCTTCTTCAACAATGTTTACACGACAAGGTAGGAAACCAGCCATGGCAGGAGAGAAGTCAGTCATTTTTCGCGCTGTTTCTGGATTACAGAAAGACATAACATGGATAACACCTGATTCGATTCCACGTGCTTTTAATTCTTCAGAAAGAGGCAGTTCACCCACGTTTTTAATGTTGCGGTTAACACCAACAGCATTAATTGCGTCAATTACGTCTTCTAAAGTAACGCCTTCATTTACCTTAACTTCCCACATGGTTGCATCAGCGATATCGCCTTCTGCTTCAACCCACTTGTCCCAGATTTCCATGAAAGTTTCGCCAGCACCATCATTTAGATTACCGATAGCATTCATGGTTCCACAACCAGAAAGGGTTGTTACTGTTACAGCTAAGATTGCTGCTTTAAATAAGTTCGCTAATTTCATTCATTCTCTCCGTTGCAATTAGATGATTTGAGGAGGATTTTTTCCTGCTCTATTTTTGTCATGACCTAGGTTACTCACTAATCAATCAAAAGCAAACCTAAAAATTTTGTTGGTTTGATAACATTATTTTATTAAGACTTGCTAATACTCTAATATGTCCAATGGTTTTCTAATGAAAAGCCAAGTAGTTTCAATAAGTTGTTTAGATTTTTATTATTTGTTTTTTTGATTCTTTGTTGCTCCCATTCTCGATAAATTGGAAAATTTCTTCGATATTTTTCGTATTTATTATGTAATTCTAGAATATTGTTTGCGCGAATTGCAGCATCATCCATATTTATATCATGAGTTTTATTGAAGATTTCATTGAGGGCTTTTTGGATTGAGCCAGTTTGACTGACTGTAATAATATTGGGTTTTTCAGGTAGCTCTGCCATCCAGTCACTTTTTGGATCAATGTTCCATGTCTTGCACAGGTCTTCATAAACCATGGCACTACCCGCGACTTTAGCTTCTAATGAATGGCCTGCAATGTGTGGTGTTGCTAAATAAGCCGATTTATAAAGCCTTTCATTAATTTCGGGTTCGTTTTCCCAGCAATCAATAATATTAGCTTTGGTTTTGGTTTCTATCCAGGCCTGTTCATTAATTACGCCACCTCGCGCCGCGTTGATAAGAATTTGGTGCGGCTTTATTTTTTTAAGTTTGTCGGCGGAGATTAAATCATAGGATGGGTATTTACCTTTGCGGGTTAAAGGGGTGTGGACAGTAATGATATCTGCAGTTAAGCATTGGTCTAAATCAACGTAATTATCAGAAGTTACCAGGCCTGGTTCTTTTTCTAATCTTGGTGGATCATTTAATAAACAGGTAATACCAAGAAGCTTTGCTTTGTTGTAGACTTTTTGACCGACATTGCCGACGCCAATAATCCCGAGTGTTTTGTCTGTTAAGTTGAAGTCGAGCTTTTCAGCTAGCTCGAATAGAACAGTAATAATGTATTCAGCTACTGAGTTTGCGTTACAGCCCTGGGCAGAGTAAAAATGAATGTTGTTGTTTTTTAAATATTCTTGATCAATGTGATCCAAGCCTACAACAGTGCTACCAACAAAAGATATTGTACTGCCCTCAAGCAGTTCAGCATTAACCTGGGTTCTTGAACGCACAATTAAGGCATCTGCATTTTTAACGGTTTGAGCGTTAATGGATTTACCAGGCAGGGTGATGACGTTACCAAGGTGTGAAAAAATAGCTTCTGCATAAGGTACGGCATCATCGATAATAATGGTTTTTGAATGATTGGTCATAGTGTAGTTTCTTAGTTGGTGTTTAGTGAAGATTATGTTTACAAACTATTTTGCCATGATTATGGTCTGAGTGTAGATTGAATCTATCTGAAAAATATTGTGAAAGTAAAAGAGAGTTGTTTTGAAAAAGAAATCAGAAACTTTATTAATCTCAGGACCTGTTGGAAACCTAGAAATTAGAATAAAACCCAGTGCTCTAGATGTTGATAATGTTAAAGCGGTTGTTATAAGTCATCCACACCCTTTATATGGCGGTACTATGAACAACAAAGTGGTAACGACTATGGAGCGAGCTTTTTCAAGTTTAGGTTATACAACGGTTGCTTATAACTTTAGAGGGGTAGGTGAGAGTGAAGGTGAATATGACAGCGGTATCGGTGAGCAAGCTGACTTAATAGCCGTGTTAGATTGGTTGAATGCAAAATATGAGCTTACGCATAAAGTTTTAGCAGGTTTTTCTTTTGGGAGCTATGTTTCTTTAAATGCTTTAGCAAAATGTAAAGTAGATGCAATTTGCACGGTTGCTCCTCCCGTTGGGCTTTATGATTTTTCAGTTATTGGTGATGTAGATATTCCTTGGTCTTTAATTCAAGGAGGTCAGGATGAAGTTGTTTCTGCACAAGAGATTTTAGATTGGGCTATGAAGCAGAAAAATAGGCCTGATCTCTATTGGCGAGATGGAGCAAGCCATTTTTTTCATGGTGAGTTAGTTTGGTTAAGAAAAATTATTGAGCTAAGTTATTAGTCTTATTTAAATTTAGTATATTACCTTATAAAAATTAAATATAAGGAATTGCTAATATGGTATAAATCCTTATAATATCAGAAAATGCTTATATGTTAATAAGCTTGAGTTATGACTGAATTGTCGATAAGGTTATGCCATATTAAATCATTCAATATAGGCGTTAATTATTGGTGTGAAGTGAAAGCGAGTTAAAAAGGATGGTTTACCATCCTTTTTTGGTTTTAATTCAATTGACTTTACATCAGTAAGATTCAAGCGGCTGGAGATAAAATGGAACAAAAAACGATGGTTAAACGTAAATTACCGGCTCTACTGCTAGCACTTGCAGCGATGATGCCTTTGACTGCTAATGCAGAAAAGTTTGATTTTAAAGCTTGCGTAAATAGCGCTTTGAATCAAAATCCTGAAATGGCTGTAAGTTCGGCCAGAATTGAACAGGCTGAAGGTGCTTTACAAAAAGCAGAGTCTAGTCGTTTACCGCAAATTACACTGTCTGTTACGGGAAGTAACTCTGATAACGCTTTAAACGTTTTTGGAATGAAGCTGCAGCAACGTCAAGCAACGGTTGGTGATTTTGGATTATTAGAGCCAGGCGCTGGTCTGTTTTCTACTCCTAACGGTGATTACGTTCCTGACTCTTTAAACAATCCTGACGCCCATACAGATTTCAATACACGCATCGAAATGTTAATCCCTGTTTGGAATGGTGGCAAGATTGGTAGTTATGAAGATCAGGCTACTGCCATGATTGAAGCGGCTAGAAAAGGTGATTTAGCCGTTCAGCAATTTTTAACTTTTAATGTTTACCAGGCCTATGAAGCGGTTCATGCTGCTCGCTCTTTTATTAATGTTGCTAATCAAGCCAAGGAAACCGCTCAGTCTTACGTTAAAACAACCAGTAATCTTGTTGAGCAAGGTGTTGTGGTTCGTTCAGAGTTTTTAAGCGCTAAGGTAAATGAATCAGCAGTCGATGTTGCTTTGTTGAAAGCGCAAGGACAAGAGCAAATAGCATTAGATACTCTAAAGATGTTAATGGGTGTAGACGCTTCTGCCGAGATTGATGTCGCGAGTCGTGTTGATTTAGAGTTACCTGTTGATAATGTTGAAGAGCTACTGTCAATGGCGCTTAATAGTAACCATGAATTGGATGCTAAACGTAAAGAGGCAGCTTCATCGACTTTTTCTGTAGACGCAGCTAAAGCGGATTACTATCCAAGCTTTAACCTTATGTTAAGACAGGATTGGAATGACGACTCGCTTGCTTTAAGTAACGGTTCTTATACTGTTGCTGGTGTTGTCTCTTGGAAAATTACCGATTTTGGTGTGACTGGTGGTGCTGTCGATATGGCGAATGCCTCAGCTGCACAGAAAAAAGCGGCGGTTAAATCGCATGAAAATAAACTACGTTTAGAAGTTTTATCAACTTGGAGAAAGTTGGAAATTGCTAAAAAACAAGTTGGCTCTAGTGTATTGGCTGTGCAGCAAGCTGATGAAGCACAAAATCTGATTATGAAGCGTTATAAGAATGGTGTATCAACCATCACGGAAGTCCTGGCAGGTGAAACTCAGTTGGGCAAAGCACGTGCAGATTTGGTGTCAGCTCGATATGACGTGAATGTGTTAAAAGCTAAGTTGCTTTTACTGACAGGTCGCATGGATGTTCAGCGTATTTAATGAGTGTGCTTTGCTATCAAAGTAATTTAAATGGATTTAAATAGTCAACTAAATAATTAATTAAGAATTTATATGGAATTGAGGTTCAAAATGAAACAAATCTCTAAGGTAATTGGCTTGTCATTGTTGGCAGCAACATTAGGACTAGCAGGCTGTGGTCAGGAAGAGCAAGCGAAAGAAGTCGATACAGCAAAAACCGTTAAGGCTGATGTTTTTACCGTAACATTAGGTTCGGTTCCTTTAACGGCAGTTGTACCAGGTGCGGTTGTGCCAGACCAGAAAGCTCAAATCGCTTCTCGCTTAATGGGCTATATCAAAAACTTAGATGTTAAGGTTGGCCAGGAAGTTAAAAGTGGCGATTTATTATTCTCGATTGATTCAGGGGATATTAAAAGTCAGATTTCACAAGCAAACTCTGGTTATCAGCAGGCGTTAGCGGCTTTAAAAGATGCGCGTTTGGATTACAACCGTTTTACTAAGCTTTATAAGGAAGATTCAGTTTCTAAACAGCAATATGACAAAATCAAACTACAGTTTAGTGTTGCACAAGAGAATTTAGCTGCCGCTAAGTCAGGCTTGGATCAAGCTAAAGCTCAATTGAACTATGCAAATGTTAAAGCGCCTTTTGATGGCGTTATTGTTCAAAAAATGGCGGTTGCAGGCTCTCTAGCTGCGCCAGGTAACCCTGTTGTTATTATGGAAAACTTAAAGTCTTTAAGTGTGCAAACCCAAGTTTCTGCAGACTTGTATGCGGTGCTTAGACATGGTGATACGGCTGAGGTATTAGTGGATGGTATTTCAAAGCCATTTGTTGGTACTATTTATACTTTGGTGAGTGCCGCAGACCCTAAAACCCGTACTCATACTGTTAAGTTAAGCTTGCCAAATGTTAATGATGTTAATAGTGGGACGTTTGCACGAGTGAGCTTTAAACGTGGCGAGCGTCAGACAATGATGCTTCCTGTTTCTGCAGTGTTGGATCGTGCAGGAATTGAAGGGGTTTTTGTCGTTGAAAACGGACGTGCTTTTTTCCATATGGTGCGCACAGGTGCTGTAATGGGTGATATGGTTGAGATTCAATCAGGCCTGGCATTAGGTGAGCAAATTGTGGTCAA
>JGI10211J14876_10001158_pt1 | contig 11604 bp, 11 predicted proteins | sample Etolagsediment_FD_14876 | JGI IMG/M metagenome (IMG submission 14876)
AAATAGCTGCTTAATCGGCCCGGCCATACCACCGTAGTAAGTCGGCGAGCCGACGACTATCGCATCATAATTAAGTAAATCATCGGCCTTTACTTTATCCGCCGATTTACACTCTGTCGCCAAACCGGCTTCGTTCATTGCCTTGGCTATAATCTGAGCCATCTCCTTGGTATTACCACTCCGTGAATAATAAACAACTATTCCTTTTGCCATTTTCAGTCCTTTCTATTTGGCTTTTTTCTTCAACGGGAATAATTCCGGCTTGCCGAAGCCCCTGGGAATCTTTATGCCGAAGACCTTCTTATCTATTTTCTTGTTTATTTTGGGCTTGATAAATTTTAGCTGGTAGATATCTCCTTCAAGATTGACATCTTCCGTCGTTGCGACGGCAATTATTCTCGCGGGCAGGCCCAGTTTCTTATCAACCCAAAAATCAATGCTGGTATAGTCGTCCTTATAAACCGAATTGGGCTTTACCTTCAAATGAAGCTGAATGAATTCGTGGATTCCCGCTTTCGCGGGAATGACAGGATTCGCGGGAACGACAGGAGGAGGTTCTTTTTTCTTTTGCTCAACGAGCTTTATTTCAAACTCTTTCTTAAGGTCATCTACTCTTGTGAAGCCGACGATGGGGAAATTTTGGGTAACCAAGTCAAATGGGTCCATGGGTTTATTGGCATCGGCCTGCTCATTTGGGTCGGCCGGCTCGGCTAATTGACGACACTCGACGGTCTTAAGCTGGTGGTCGATGTGCGTAAGCCAGATGCCGTCAAATTGATAGTCAATTTTCGTAAGCCAGTTGCCGTTGATGATATACTGGTCGATGTATTTTTCTTCCTTTTCATCGTCTTGTTTGAATGTTTTAAAGTTTATTCTCAGCGCGGATTCTTTGCCGGCCTTTTTGTAATACAAGACACCCTTCCTGAGCGTCCTTGATTCGAATGTCGGCTGGTTGACTTCGTATTCGATAAGGCACTGATAGGATTTGAGTTCCGCGGTTTTTTCTCTTAACTGTTTTAAGACCTTCTCAACGGGGTCGGGTTTTACTTCTTTGCGGCACTGCAGGTCCGGAGGGGCTGAACAGCCACCTGCCAGGCAATTACTGACCACTGCTAACAGAATGGGGACAACTTTTACTACCGTTTTGTTCATTTTGATGTTCACCTTCTTTGCGCTATGTTTTATTCTCGATAATTTGAAGTACCTGGTCGATTTTTTCAATAGTGAAATCCGCATGTTCGGCAAACTGTTCAGCTTGATTGCTATTAGCCAGGAGCACCGAAACGGCACCTGCGGCCTTTGCGCAGAGCAAATCGTAAAGATAATCGCCCACGACAAGGGTCTCTCGCGGCTTTACGCCGAACTGCCGGCATATTTTTAGCACGCCGAAGGCATCGGGTTTGACCGGGCCGTCTTCTCTATCAACGACGACATCGAATTTCAAGTTATGTTTTTCGGCAACAGCGAGGGCATTGCTTCGTCTGTTACGCGTCAATATCCCGATATGAATACCGGCTTTGCGAAGCACCGAAAGCGTCTCTTTTGCACCGGCGTTGAGTCTGGACTCTCTTACGGCCCGCCTCTCGTGAAAGTGCAGTATTCTCTCGACCTCTCTGCACCGCTCGGCGGACATCTTCTTCATCGACTCAAGAACCGGCCCGGAATCTTTGGCCAATCCCATTTCCTTGCGAATGGCGTCAAAGTCGAAGAACGGCTGGGTTATTGTGCCATCCAAATCAAATATTACCGCTTTGATTGACATATCTCGCATTGCGTACGGCGTCACTCATTCAAGTCACGATTCACGAATTTCCATTCGTTATTTTTCATCAAGCTTTTTTGCGTAGCAGTTCGATAAAGTATCGGCCGGCCCGACCAAAGACCTTACCCCTGCGAATAACTATACCGGTAGGCCTGATAAAATTCTCATTCGAAAAGGTGAGCGCCTTTATTGTTCCGCCGGCAACTTCCTGAAGTATTGCGGTCTGCGGCAGTATGCTTACGCCTGAGTTTATTTCCACCGCTCGCTTGATGGTTTCTACGTTATCGAATTCCATCACGGGACGGACAACAATATTGTAACGTTGCAAAATAGTGTCTATCCACTCCTGCGTAGGGGCACCTTTCTCAAAGGCGATGAATCTTTCAAATTGCAATTGATGAACATCAACCTGCGAATCCTTTGCGAGGGGGTGCTTCGGGCTGCAGGCCAAAACCAGCGGCTCGGCCTCAAAATCATACACTTCCAGTCTTTTGTCTCTTTTCGGAACAGCCACAAGACCGATATCGATATCGCCGGATAAAACCAGCTCATAAATCTTCCTCCCGCTAAAGTATTCAATGTGAACGTTAACCTTTGGATAGTTGACCATAAACTTTTTGACATAGTCCGGTAAGGTGTGCATCCCGATACTGTATATTGCAGCGACGTTTATTCTGCTGGCCGCTGAGGATTTCAGAGTATTCAGTTCGCTTTTGAGCTGCTCGTATCTGTCAAGTATATCTTTGGCGGCCTTGTAAAGTAACTCGCCTTCTTTTGTGAGTTCAATGGGCCTTTTTTTTCGGTCGATTAATTGGCACTTGTGGACAAGTTCCAGTTGCGCAAGCTGCTGGGAAATCGCTGATTGGCTTAGGAGATGTCTCTCAGCGGTTTTTGAGAAGCTTTGTAACTCAGCCAAATCGCAAAATATCTTTAGCGTTTCTATATGCATTATAAGTCGTCCTGATAGATTGTATTATTATTTAATCCTTTTGCTACACCGTAGAAACCAGTATATTATTATATCTGTTTGCCTTTTTTAGGGCAATTATATATAGTCTCATTATTAGTTTAACTTATCATAACAGTTGTGAAAAACCAAGATTTTAATTTCTAATGGAGGTTATTCAAGTGGCAGCAAACAAGTTAATCCAGGCCGTTTATGAACAGGTCTTGAAACGTAATCCTGGTGAGGTTGAATTCCACCAGGCCGTAAAAGAGGTTTTGGAGACTTTGCCCCCGGTGCTCGAGAAGCATCCGGAATACATCGAGGCCGGGATTCTTGAGCGACTGGTCGAACCGGAAAGGCAGATTATATTCCGCGTTCCCTGGCAAGACGACAGAGGCAATTTACAAGTAAACCGCGGCTTTCGCGTTCAGTTTAACAGCGCTCTTGGGCCTTATAAGGGCGGCCTCCGTTTCCATTCGAGCGTTTATATTGGCATTATCAAATTCCTGGGCTTCGAACAGATTTTTAAGAATTCGCTGACCGGCCTGATGATGGGTGGCGCAAAAGGCGGCTCGGACTTCAACCCTAAGGGCAAAAGTGATATGGAAGTTATGCGCTTCTGCCAGAGCTTTATGACCGAGCTTCACCGTCATATCGGCCCGGATACCGACGTTCCCGCGGGCGATATCGGCGTAGGTGGCAGAGAAATAGGATACCTCTTCGGCCAGTACAAAAGGCTTGTTAACCGCTTCGAGGGCGTGCTCACCGGAAAAGGCATTGAGTGGGGTGGTTCCCTTGTGCGTCCCGAAGCCACCGGATATGGTGCGGCCTATTTCGTTGAAGAAATGTTGAATATTAACAACGACGCTCTCGCGGGCAAAGTTGTAGTCCTCTCCGGATTCGGCAACGTTGCCTGGGGTGTATCAAGGAAAATGTCCCAACTCGGAGCCAAAGTCGTAACTCTCTCAGGGCCGGACGGATACATCTATGACCCTGATGGAGTCCTCGGCGAAAAAATCGACTATATGCTTGAAATGAGGGCAAGCAACAGAGACCTCGTAAAAGATTATGCAGATAAGTTCAGCGTCCCGTTCTTCCCGGGAGAAAAGCCGTGGGGAGTGAAGGGTGACATAGTAATGCCCTGTGCCACTGAGAACGAGATAGATGTTGAAGATGCAAAGAAGATAATAGCAAACAAAATCAAATACGTTGCAGAAGTTGCCAACATGCCTACCACCATTGAAGCAGTGAAACTTTTGCTCGAGAACGGCGTAATGGTCGGGCCCTCCAAAGCAGTCAATGCCGGTGGCGTGGCCGTCTCCGGCCTGGAAATGAGCCAGAACAGCATGAGAATGGCCTGGACCAGCGAGGAAGTCGATGCAAAACTGAAGACTATTATGAAGGACATTTTCACCTCCTGCTACAATATCGCCGAGGAGTATAATCTCAGCGGCAATCTCGTGATGGGCGCCAACATCGCCGGCTTCGTCAAGGTCGCCAATGCAATGCTCGACCATGGCCTTGTATAAACACACTTTCGTAAGTAAATTATAAAAGGGCGCCTGTTGTAACGGGCGCCCTTTTTCCATTGCCCATCTTTAAAGTTCCCGTTACAATTCACTGCGATGGAAAAAGATGTGGACATAAATAAAGCTGTTCGGCAGCACCTTGAGATGGATGAATTTTTCACCGGCGGCTTTGCGGCCAGGGGCAAAATCACACCGGACGAACCGCAACATCAAGAGAATAGTGCGACTGTCGCCGAGACTGCCAGAGAGCTTGAAAAAATCGCCGACGAGGTTCGCCAGTGCCGCAAATGTGACCTGGGTTCACTGCGGACTAATGCCGTGCCCGGCGAGGGCAAGCCAAACGCACGTATTATGTTTGTCGGCGAAGGGCCCGGCGCCGACGAAGACGCTCAGGGCCGACCCTTTGTCGGAAGGGCCGGACAGCTACTGGACAAGGTAATCGCAGCGTGCGGCCTTAAACGTAGTGATGTCTTCATAGGCAATATCCTGAAGTGTCGCCCGCCGGAGAATCGCGACCCCCGCCCCGAGGAGATAATAAATTGTCTGCCCTACCTTCAAAGACAGATTGAGTTGATAAATCCTGAAATAATCGTAGCTCTGGGTGCCCACGCGGCGAGGACTTTGCTGAACACCAACAAATCGATAGGCCAACTGAGGGGACAATTTCACGAATACTACGCAGGTCTCGGCAGCCCCCCCATAAAGCTTATGCCCACATATCACACCGCCTATCTTTTGCGGAATTATTCGCAGGAGAATCGCAGAAGGGTCTGGGAGGATATGAAAAAAGTCCTTGCCGAATTGGGCCTGCCAATCCCGGAATATGGGAAAAAGTGACCCCGTTTTTTAATACAAAAAGCCGGTTTTCAGTCCGTATCCGCCTTGCAATCAGACCTTAAATAAGCCCAAGAGCGCGTTTTTGGCCTAAAAATGCGTGTTTTAGGGAAAATCGTCTTCTCCTGCGGAAAAGTAAAAAAATGAAAAATTTTTGAAAATTTCAAAGATTTTTCTTGACTCCCACACCCTGTTCCATATATGATAATCTTAATTAGGATGAGGTGGTGAGAAAGGTTTCGCATATCTTTCTACCATAAAAGCTATTATACTCCGCGGTTTTTTTGTGGGAGTGTAGTTTCGGAGAGATGGGACAAAAGGATTTTAGGAGGAAATGATGAGAAGAATAGTAGTAACGGCCGCAATTGTTTTCATCGCGGCTCTCCCGTTAAACGTCTTGGCTCAGCCCAGCATAGGTGGTGACCCGGTTCACACAGAAGAGGATTACTTTTCTGCTGGCAGTTGGGGCATGACAGCGTATTCGTATGTCTTTGACGACACAAGCACGTCGGTACCTGACCTTTTCGAAGGGTTTTCCGGACTTGACCCGGGTGAAATGCTGTTTGTGTATATGCTCGAACCTGACACTGACCCGCTTCTTCCTTCGATTAGCTACTTTGCCGTTAACAATCAGGAACTGGTCCCGATATATAGCGTTGGGTGGTCAGTTCGTGTTGTGCCTTCAGGATACATCGTGGATAACCATCAGGACCCATTTGTATTCACATATAGCGGTCCTGTTGAGGCCACCGTTTTCAACTACACAGGCAATCCCTTTGACACGACGTGCGAATTGGATCCGGGCGAGTATTCGCTGGTTTATTATTTTGCCCTTGCCGACAACTACGGGCCGGTAAGTGCAACCGTTGACTCAGAGGGACACGGTAACAGTCAGTTTGTTCCCGGGCCGGTCCCTGAGCCGACTACCTTATGTCTGCTCGGTTTGGGCGCTTTGGCTTTGTTAAGAAAACGCAGAGCATAGTCTCTGATTTAATTTTATGAATTAAAAGGCTGCGAGTTTTCCCGCAGCCTTTTTTGTTTGCCGTTATTTAGTAAAGCTGTCTAAATCTCTTTCCGGCAGTTGTTTCTTACCGAGTCTCAAAATCTTGTCATCTTCACGGGTTGTCCGGTGCAGGGTCGTAATAAAGAATAAGAATTTGAGAATTTTGGCAATTTAGGCATTGACATTAAGATAGAGAACCTGTATTGTAGTTAAACCACATAAGGATGTCTCGTAGTTTCATAGGTGATTAGGTATTTTCACGCTTTTGGTCAACTTTGCGTCCCGATGGGGGCAGGAGCAGCCGGAGCGGCACTGTGAGCCAGAGGGAAATAAAAGGGAGGAAGGTATTGAGAGCAAGGAAACACATATAAGGCCCGTATGGCGGTTGCCTGTGTGCTGTGTTCCGGGTGGAGTTGCTTGCCTGCGGTTGCTGATTCCGGGCACGGTCTTTGGGTACGCCGTCCATCCCTGCTGAATCTGCTGGGTGAATTGAGTTAACTAACCGGAAAACACCGACCGGCCAATAGTTTATAAAAAGGAGAAATGCCTATGAAGAAAGCTTGTAGCTAATCAAACGGATTGAATTTATACCAACGGATTGAGAAACGACTAAAATAGCTGCGGATGGTCCGCAACGGAAATTGAAAGACCTGAGAAAGTAAAGAGTTAATGGGAGGCATTAAAATGGCAAGAATTAAATCAAGATGGCTGTTGGGCGTTATTTTATTAAGTTTAGTTGGCCTCGTCGTCCTTCCGGTTATGGCAAGAGGCCCCAGCCGTCAGGCGGGCAAATCAAACATTGGGAACCTATACCTGGTTACGAAGGATCACACCGATCCTAATTGGCCGGTAATTCCCGGTCCTTGGGGCAAAATGAAATACACTCTCTCGGGACCTGAATTCGCGTTCGTATTCAACGGACATGGACTTGACCCGAATACAGACTACACACTGATCTACTACCCCGACAAGGAAGGCAATCCATGGCCACGCGAAGATATCATCTGCTTGGGGTCCGATACAGCCAGTGCAAGCGGCAAGGTACACATCAGAAATTCAGTGGATACCGGTGATTTACCTAATCCAGAAACTGACATCAACGAAGGCGCGAAGATTTGGCTTGTTCTGTCGGAAGCTATCGATTGTGACGAAGAGATGATGTTTGGATGGAGTCCAGACGAATACCTCTTTGAGTACGACCTGATTACGTTCGATGACACCGATGAATAGTATTCAGATGTCCAGGTGATGGTGCTTATCAAAAGTGCAGGCGGCTGGAATCCTTCCAGTCGCCTTTTTTCGCATCGCTATCGTCCATTTAGGCCTGTGGAGTTTGTGTGATTTGCTTTGTCAGCTCGCTCAGCAAAGCGTGCATTTTCGGTTCGGAGCGTTTTACCTTTTCTATCTTGCCGCAGGCGTGTATAACGGTTGTGTGGTCCCGTCCGCCCAGGTGCCCGCCGATTTCCTCGAGACTATGCCTGGTGAGATTTCTGGCCAGGTACATACAAATCTGGCGCGGCTCAGTAATACTTTGACTGCGTTTTTTACTCTGCAAATCGGCAAGGCGAACGTCAAAATGAGTGGTTACCACTTCGATAATATCCGTGATACTTATATGCCTCGCCGCCAGACTGATTTGCTCATCCAGGGCTGTCTGAGCTAATTCAAGCGTAATTTGCCCACCGATAGTTGTGGCTACGGCGCAGAGCGTTGTCAAAGCCCCCTCCAGCTCCCTGATGTTCGCCTGCACTTTGCGCGCGATGTACTCAGCTATTTCATCGGGAATACTCATCCCGCGCACATGGGCCTTCTTCTGCACGATTGCAACTCTTGTCTCGTAGCTTGGCGGGTCAATTCTGGCGACCAGGCCCCAGTTAAATCTGCTGATGAGACGGTCCTCGAGCGAAGGAATCTTGCCGGGCGCGCTGTCGGCGCTGAGGATGATTTGTTTGCCGTTGTTGTAAAGGGTATTAAAAGTGTGGAAGAATTCTTCCTGACTTTGCTCACGCTCTCGCAGAAATTGAACATCGTCGATTACCAGCGTGTTGACGGTGCGAAACTGACTTTGAAAACCGGCCAAATTTCCTTCCTCGATAGCCCTGATAAATCTGTTGACGAACTCTTCACAGCTTAAGAATTGAATTACGGCATTATCAAATCTTTGCCTGGCCTCGCAGCAAATAGCATGCAAAAGGTGAGTTTTGCCCAGGCCGGAATTGCCATAAAGGAAAAGCGGATTATATGTATCGCCCGGCGATTGGCTGACCGCAACACAACTTGCATGAGCAAGGCGATTGCTCGGGCCCACTACAAAGTTATCAAAGGTATAATCAGGGTTAAGTCTAAGCCTGGGCCCGGAACGTTCAGGGGGGGAAAAAGACTGCCTGCGGCGGCTAACGCCGAAATCTATACTAACAAGACGACCGGTTATCTGCTGAGCAGCATGGGTGAAACCGCTTTTGCAATTGTCACGCAAAAACTGGACGGTGGCATCGTCGGGACAACCGACTCCGAGTGAACCGCCATCAAAGTGCAGGACCGTCAACTCCTCAAACCATCTGCGGGTGTTGACCGGGTCAAGTGCTTTTGCACGTTCAAGTATATCGGCGAAAATATCTTCAACTGCCCGAGCCGCCAAACCACACTCCTCTCTGAATCGCTACCCTATGCAAACAGCGACCGCTCACCTAAAATATCCGTGCTAAAAATTTTTACAATACCAAAACAGACCGCCCTCTCAGGTTGGACAGGAACTTTCTCCGATAAAGCGGCGGTGGTAATCTAACTTGAACCGTTCGGTTTGTCAAAGAAAAATGCTTATGTTCCGGCAAAAAGCAAAAAAATGCAAATTTCTTCGGAGTCGAAAGGATGCACGGAAAAGTTCTTTCCCGTCATTGCCGCTTCTTCTGTCGGTTCTTGCCGCGAAAGTTATGCCTCAAAAGGAGTCGGCGGGAATCTACTTGAAGTTCTCGCAAATATGTGCGAAACTCCCGTCATAAAACTTCTTTATCTGTGAGGAAGCTGTTATGGGAATTTTCGCCAAAACGGCCGGGTTCTTTAAAGAGCGACTGGGCAAAACGCGCGACAAAATCAGCTCTTCACTTTCGTCTGTACTGAGTCTGGGAAGAGATATCGATGAAACCTTGCTCGACGAGCTGGAAGAGACGCTGATAACCGACGATATCGGCATCGAAACGACCGATAAACTCATATCGGACCTGCGTACCGCCTACCGAGGCAGGCAAATCGCAACAACCGATGATATTATCCCTTTTCTGAAAGAACATATCAAAAGCTACTGGCCCGACCGCAACAGAGAATTACATTTTGCCCAAACCGGCCCGACCGTCATTTTAATTGCCGGCGTCAACGGCTCGGGAAAAACCACAAGCATCGCCAAGCTGGCTCATATATTGAGCCAAAACAACAAAAAGGTCATCGTCGCCGCCTGTGATACGTTTCGTGCCGCCGCTGTAGAGCAGCTTAGCATCTGGGCCGAGCGAATCGGCGTACAAATCATAAAGCATAAAACCGGCGGCGACCCGGCAGCGGTAGCATTCGATGCCTGTGAAGCGGCCACAGCAAGAGGTGCCGACATCCTGATTCTCGACACAGCCGGGCGACTGCATACGCAAAAGGACTTGATGAGGGAACTGACAAAAATTCGCGACGTGGTCGCCCGAAAAATACCCGGCACGCCGAATGAGGTATTATTGGTCATCGATGCCACCACCGGCCAAAATGCAATCGCTCAGGCAAAAATGTTCACCGAAGCAATTGATGTTACGGGGATATTCCTGGCCAAGCTGGACGGCACAGCTCGCGGCGGAATCGTCATCGCCATTAAAGACCAGCTCGATATACCGGTGAAATTCGTCGGCCTCGGCGAAAAACCGACAGACATAGCCGAATTCAACCCCGATACCTTCGTCGAGGCTCTTTTTAATTAAGCAAACAAAAAATAAGGCCTGCAGACTTTTGCATCTACAGGCCTTATTCATAAACTCGCCTAAAAAATCATTAACCGGTTACGGCACAGCAACGTGAGCTACAACAGTCGCATGTGCAACTGCTGCAGGTGCAGCTGTTGACCTCGCCGCAGCACTTTTCACACGTGCAATTCTCACCGCATGAGCAGCACGCAGCGGTACCTGTGTAGCAATTCGAACCGGTTAATGTCGTATCAGACCCGATTGATAGAGTTACAACCGTGGTCGTTACTGCAATTAAGACGAGTATAACACCAAGAATAAGTTTCTTGTTCATGATAAATTCTCCTACATTTTCACCATGACAGTGATTATTGAATATTCCAGATAGATTCCCTAAATCAGAACAGACAATCTCTGTCTCTAAGAAATCACGAGGTACTTGCTCCGCTGCATCTCAACACAGAAAGACGCATAATATGACATTTATGTGTCGTCCAAATGTGGACAAGGGGATTGTTGCTAAATACTCGCTGTCTGTATGATGCTGGTTTTCCAAATGTGCAATGCTTGATATTATAAAATAGTAGGAAGTATATAACCGCCGCCAATTGTCTGCCGAGTTCCTTTGGAAAACAGCGATATCTTTTTTGGCTGGTGTCGCACAATCGCACCGGTTGGCACACCACAGGCATCCGCCAGTGCCGTTCGAGGGATTGACTTGACCTTGCCTTTTGGAATTTGCCGGCTCATCGCAGCAACAGCATGTATACCCCCCTGTAGAGATACCGGATGCGCCGCTCTTATCACTACAACAGCCGGAAGCGGCATTACTATCTTCACCGCACGAGCACGCAGAATAACTTGTAATGCAAACGCCACAAACGAGGCAAAAAACTATGCTCAGACGAATTAGAAACGGTCTGCTCAGGATGCCATAAGTCATAACAAATCCTTATCGCTGAACATTATACCAGAAATTGTACTGAAAATCAAGCCAAAACAAGAAACTGTCTCCACCAGCCATAATTATAATTTTATACTAAATTCCAGGCTTGTTTGTTTGGTTAAAAAGGCTAAAAAAGCCTGCAGACATAGAAATCCACACACTTGATTCAGACACTGGCCCAATAACGAAATTTTTTGCCTAACCTTCAAAAAAGCTTTGCAGCAGATAAGCAAGCTGTTATTATCAATGTTCCTTCTCTTATTCACCACAAAATTAAAGGAATAGGAAATGAAAACAGTAACAGGCACAAGAGCAAAAATAGGCATATTGATGCTGGCGGGATTAGTGGCATTGGTTTCATCGGGCTATGTCGGGGCAGCCGAACAGCCAAAGTCTTTTGAACCGTTTGTCTGGCCGTCAAAGCCGCCGGCCGATTGTCCCTTCGAGCAGTCCAAAGAGCTTGTCGGAATACTGTTCACCGGCGTTCATAGTGACTACAAGGTCGCCGATACGTGGTACCCATCCTGGGCGGCGGACGGCAATCTCTATTCGCCCTGGACCGACGGACGGTGTCCCCGCCTCGACGGAGGGCGCGAAGGGTCTTCTTCCAATGGCTATAAAGGCGACAGAACCCGCCGGCAGGCCACCACAG
>JGI10211J14876_10001162_pt1 | contig 11574 bp, 10 predicted proteins | sample Etolagsediment_FD_14876 | JGI IMG/M metagenome (IMG submission 14876)
GATAATGGTGTTTTATCTGGAACATATAGTTCTATCGGCTCAGATAATACAGGGGGAAATACTTTTGATGGTGAAATAGACGAATTTGCAGTTTGGAACAAAACTTTATCCTCAACTGAAATCTCCGAACTTTACAATTCAGGTGCAGGGTATAACCCTTATACAAGTACTCCTTCAGGTAATGTAAGTTCTAGTGTAAGTACTAGTTTATCTGTTGATAGTGGTACTTTAGGTTCTTCTGACTGGTATATTTCTAATGTAACATTTTCTTTGAGTTGCAATCCTGTTAATAGTACTTGTTTGAAAACTGAGTATTGTGTTGATACTGATAACACTTGTACTCCCAATATTGAATATACTAATCCTGTTACTTTGAGTGATTCAGGAACTAATTATGTTAGATACAATTCAACTAATAATAAAAGTGTTACAGAGACTACTAATTCTACAACAATTAAAATAGACCAAGTAAATCCAAATACTACCTTAAATATAACTGGCGACTTGGAATATAATGGTTATTATACAAGTGAGATAGAAGTTGATTTTATTTGTACTGATGAAGATAGTGGTTGTAATACTACTTTATATTGTGTTGATACTGATAACACTTGTACGCCTGAAATCATATATGCTTATGCAAATTACACAACAGCAGGTAACTATAATTGGACCATTCCTGCTGGTGTAACAGAAGTAGATATTTTAGTTGTTGGGGGTGGTGGTGGTGCAGGAGAGGGCACAACTAGTGCTAGTATCAATGGTGGTTCAGGTGGGGCTGGTGGTTTAATTTATATACAAAACTATGATCTTACTGGATATACTGACAATATAAGTATAACTGTGGGAGATGGTGGTGCTAAATCTACTAATACTGCAAATAAAGGTAGTAATGGGGAAGATTCAGTATTTGGTTTATTAACAGCATTGGGTGGTGGTGGTGGTGGTTCATCAGGCACATTAAATGGGGCTAATGGTGGTTCAGGGGGTGGTGGTGCTAGAAATGGTGCAAGTTATGGAACAGGTGGCACTTCTACTCAAACATCCACTAATGATGGTTATAGTAATTCAGGTTTTGGTAACGCAGGGGGTACTGCATCAAACTTTGCAGATTATGCTGGTGGTGGTGGTGGTGCAGGAAGTGCTGGAGATATTTTAGCAGCAGGGGATGGTTTAGAATATTATAATACTTATTTTTCAGTGGGTGGGGGCCCATCTGCTTTGTCAAGTTATACTATCGGTAAAGGAGGTAGTTATAGATACCAAAGCCCCGATATAGAAGATGGTCATGCTGGAGCAGTTATAATTAGATATATAGTGCCTATAACTACCTTTAACATTACTGAAGATTCTTATGTAAGATATTTCTCGAATGACGCTGCAAGTAACACTGAATCCATAAAAAGTACTTTATTTGAATTTGATTATACTTATTTCAATGTTTCCGACTTAAATAATAATCCAGTAACTAATGCTAATATTACAATCAATGGCACAACAAAAAATTTAACTGAATCTTGGCTTTTAAATTATAATACTACTTATGAAGTAACTTTCAGTAAATCAGGATGGTATAATAAGACAGTTAATTTAACAAGAGGCGATACATTAAACGAAACTTTAACCTTTCAAGGAGTATATAATGCAAGTGTAACTTTTATTTTTAATCAAAGCATATACGACGAAGGAACGTATAAACTAAGAGTTTCTAATTCAACTTATTCTTTCACTGAAACAACTGGTTTCCTTACTGATAATGTGACTTTAAATTTAACAGAAGGTTATTATAATTTCACTTTATTAAATGGAAGCACTCCTGTATATTCTATTATCGATAATGTTAGTTCAGGTGCAAGTGACGTAGAATTTGGTTATTTGGGTTGGAATGAGATTACTATTAACGATGAAACCACTGGCGATCCTATTGCTAATGTTTCTTTTACTATAACTTATCCTAATGGTGAAACTATATCAAGAACAGGTAATTCTACAGGTCAAGTAAGTTTCCCAACTTTCACTAATTTAACTGCTCCTATTGGTAATTATAGTATTCAGGTTTCGGGTGTTGCAGGTTATATTAACCCTGTGACTTTTACTAAGGAAGTTACTTTGGCAGACTTGCCTTTCACTGAGAGTTATAACTTAAGTCAAACTACTTTAAATGTTTCAATCTATTATAGAGTAAATGGTAGTGTTTTCACTGAGTCTGCCGATGTAATAATCCAAGGTGTTTTAAATGAGACTACTAGTACTGGTGAGATTAATGTTGCCAATTTAACTTTATTCTCAGGCACTTATACTATTCAAGTTTTTTCAGATGGTTATTACACTGAGCAAAGAGTTTTTACGTTTGACGACCAAGAGAACTTAGATTTAAGTTTTTATTTATTAAAAGTGAATGAGACTAATTCTCAAACTTTAACAATAAGGGCTTTAGATATAGCTCAAAGACTAGTAAGTGGTGCAACTATTGATTTATTAGAATACGATTCTGATACTCTTTCTTATATTGAAGTATCTGAATGTACTACTAACGAAGAAGGGGAGTGTGAGTTTTTAATAGAACTAGGTACTAAGACATATAAGTGGCAAGGAACTAAGACTGAGAACGGCGATTCTTTATTTGGTGAAACTGAAGTAGGTGAAACTTTCCAAGCAAGTATAGTGAGCGGTGAAGAAGTAGTTTTCAGTGAATTAAGCAGAGACCTAATTTTAAGAGTAAGCGATACTTTTAATTTAGATTTACTTAATTACTTGTATTACGATATAACTGAATCTTTTGCTTCAAATGTTTCAAATATTGCAGTAAGTTTTTATACTAGCGATGGCACTGACACTACTGTTTGCGTAGAATACTTTGAACTAATAAGTGGTATACGGAGTAGTTTAACGGGGGATACTTATTGTGTGACTGGATCTAGTGCAACTGTTTTACCTGCTACTGGTTTCACTTTAAACGGAAGTAAGGATTACGTGGCGGTAGTTAGTGCAGAACGAGATAATAAAATTACCTTAGAGGAGTTTTTTTATTACGGAGATAATTCTTTTCAGGGAATTATAGAAGATGAAGGTTTGGCGACTATTGTTGTTTTATTTTTATGGGTTGCTATCTTAGGTTTAGCTTTATTAATGAAGAACGTGCCTTTGTTTGGTGTTTTAGGTGTTTTCCTTAGTTGGTTAGAAAGAATTTTAACTCCTAGTGAATTTATGATTGAAGGTGCAGTTTTAAAGACTATCATTTGTGTATTTATAATTTATGCAGGTAGAAAGAAGGAGGATTTACAATAATGGAAAATAAGAACTTTTGGATTGGTATTGTAATGATTGTTTTGCTTATTAGTGTTACTATGATTCAGTTCGGTAACAAACTAAATGGAGAGAGTATGTTAGATAACGATTCAAAAGAGTATTTAACTAAAGTTGACGATAATTTTAAAGAGTATGAGTTAGAGGAGGCAACTAACCAAACTCTTGAGACCGAAAACACTTTATTATCTAAGTTGGATGCGATCCCTGTAGTTTCTGATGTTTTAGGTTTAACTAGTTTTTTAATAGATGCCACTAAGAGTATCTTTAATTTTTTGCAATTACTTTATAATATTCCTAGTTTTTTAATAGAGGGTTTAGGTATTCCTGTTGGTGCATTTAAGACTCCTTTAAACATTTTAGGTACAATAATAGGTTTAGGCATTTTACTAACTTTAGTGAGGTTGATTAAATAATGGTAACTAAGTTTGGATTAAATTTAAGTAACTTGAATAATATAACTGCTCCTAATCTTACTATTCCTAGTACTGGTAAGGAAGTAATTGAACAAATCCCTCAGAAGGCTAACGAGTTAGTAGGTGTTGCTTTGCTTACGCATATTATTTTAGGTGGTTTGGGTATGTTACTATATTGGATCTTATCTGATAAGTTACCTTTTGGTGAGTTCAAGTACAGCGATATAAGGGCTTTATTCTTATCTTCTTCTATAGCCAGTGTTATAGGTGTGGTTATGGTGGAAATTGGATTCTTAGGCTCATTTAAGGCTTTAGCTTTCTATATAATCTTAAGTATTGTATTTTATATAATGTTACTAAAGATAGAATATAAAGAATAAGTAAAAGTTTTAAATTCTTTTATTATTATTTTATTATGAAGATTTTGTTTGATATGGTTAGTGGTATTGTTAAATTGGTTCTAAGTGTTCTTGGTTTTATTTTCAAACCTATAGGGAAGGCTTTGGGTTTGTATAGGGAGTATAATAATCATTACAAGAGAGATAAGAAATGGTTAAAGAACTTTAATAAACAGCGAGAGAAGAGTCTGAAAGATAATGATGAATTATGGTAAAAGTAATCTATTTGAGAGTAAGTACTGAAGAATTAGATGAAAGTACTCAATTACCTGAGATCCTCAAAGGTTTTAAATTAAAAGAAGATAATTGTGTTATTTTAAGGGAACGTATTTCTGCATATAAAGAAGAGGCTCAAGTTAATAGAAAAGAGTTCATTAAGTTAAAGAGTATGATAGAGAGGGAAGAAGTTTCTGATGTTTATGTTTATTCATTAGAAAGATTAGAACGTAATATAATTAGATTGTTTGAGTTTTTCTTTTACGCAGAGGCTCATAGTTGCAGAGTCCACGGATTACTTCAGCCTAGTTTAGATTTGCCTTTTGAAGATAATCCTATTGGTACATTTAGTAGGTATCAGCAAGTCTTGATGTTCGGACTTTTGGGTGAGAACGAGTCATATATGACTAGTAAGAGAACTAGAAAAGCAGTTATAACTAAAGAGGGAAAGTTAACTAAGAGTTACAAAGGAAACAAATGGGGTAGTTCACTTCATTACGAAACAGGCAAACCCGTTTCTTTGAAAGTACAGCAAGAAATCTATACCAGTATACAAAAAAGTATACTAAGGTACGAAAAGATGAAGTATAAGAGTTATTATGGTTATATTATTGTTTCAATTAAGAATACTTTTAAAGTTAAAATTAGTAAAGCTTATATAAGTAAGATTCGTAAGGAGTTGTTAAATGGCAGTAGGTGAAGGCGTTATAAAATACGTGGAAGGTGGCAGTAATGCTATAAGTGGTGTTGCTAATTTCCTTGCTAATTTAATGAGTGGTATCAAAGGCAGGACTTTATTATTAATTTTAGTTATTATGTTTATTGGTTGGTTATTTTTTGAATCTGCAAGACAGGAGAAGAAATACTGGAAATGGAAGCGATCTTTTAGATAAATTTATAAAGTTCATTCATAATAATATTTACTATGGTTATTAAAAAGTTTGAAAGTCCTGTGGCTTTTAGACCTGCTCAAATGCGAAGAGATAGGGCAGAACGGCGAAGGATAGAACGTCAGAACCGATTAATACGATTATCTAACAGAGTTATTGATGAAAAATTAACTCCTTCTCAAATACCTGTTTCTCAATTTGAAGCTTTAGATCCTAGTGTTCAAAAAGTAGCTTATCAGAATAAATATAATAAGTTAATTAGAACAAATCCTTCTAATACTAGCGAAATAGAAAAAGTTAGAGCAAAATTAGGTTTGAGGGGTAAAGTTTATTATAGTAGAAAACGTGGTGCTTATCTTAAGACTAGACGTATCACTGGTTTAGGAAAAGGTTATACTATCTATACTTCTTTAAGTACTGGGAAGGTTACAACTGGAGGTATTAAAACTACTATTGATGGGAAAAGAGTTACTTTACCCACAGGTAAGATAAAGATTCCTGAGCAAGCTAGATACGTTGATAAAGTTGGGGTAGTTAGAAAAGAGGGTAAAACTGGTTTTAATGTTGGAGATTATAATTTAGCTGTTAAAAGAAATGTGTCTAATAAAAAAGGTGTTTTAACTTTGAAAGGAGTTAGGAGAGAGTTGCCTAGTGACAAATTAAAGAAAGTTGAAAGGAAATTATCAAGAGGGGGTAAACTTACTTTTGGTGAAACAGAAACTTTGCTTACACAAGGTGCGGGTGGGGGTATAGCTTTAAATAAATCTGCAATAAGTCTTTTAAGACAAATCGCTGATCGTAATAAACAGAACACTAGTTTTATAACCAATGAACAATTAGAACAAGTTTTGCAAAGAAGTAATATATCTGATAAACAACTAAAAGAAATTCAGGAGAAGATTGCAACTAAACAATTCAAAGATATGACTGCAAGAGAGAAATTGTTTTTCAAAGTAAAAGGTGCCACTACAACTACTAAAAGTGGTGCTAAGTTAGATTTAAATAAAGATGGTAAGGTTATAGGTGTTACTGATCCTTATTCTAAGACAAGTTTTCAATTAGATGTGCCTGTTAAAAAAGAAATTGTGGCTAATTATTATAATGCTTTATCTAGTAATATTAAAAATTTAGATAGTTTGATTCGTAAACAAAACTGGACTCGTGGTTTAAGTCAAAGAGAAGTTAATAATTATTTGAAAAGACTTAGTGTTGATGAGAAAAGAAAAATAGTTAATCAGTATAATAAATTTTGGAGTAGGGGTAAGAATAAGATTAAAGCATATACTTCTACTTTCAAGAATAAAGTTCCTATTTTGCCTCAGAGGGCAACTTTCAGAAACTTGGGGGCTGTTATAAAGAATACTATTGATTATGGTTTGTTTGCAGGTCAACAGATATATAATTCTACACAAACAAAAAGAACAAAGTTTGTATTGAAAAATGCTTTTATCCCTTTTCTTGCAGTAGGTAAGATTGGTGCTTCTGCTACATTCACTCCATTCAAGCATTATGTTAAAGATATGTTTTCAGGTTTGTTGATAATAGTTAGTCAGAGTCCTGTTAAGACTGGTAAACAGATTAAGACTGCTTTTCAAAGCAATCCTGTTTCTTTTATTAGTAGTTTTATTTTAGAGTCTTTCTTATTAGGTGGTGTTTTAAAAGGTGGTGCTAAAGTTGGTAAGGTGACTGGTGGTGCTGTTTATAGTAAACTTGCTAAGAGTTCTCTTGCAGTTAAAAGTATTCCTTCTGTTGCTAAAGGTTATCGTGCAGGTACTATTCTTAAATCAGGCAAGAATTTAGCTATTGTAGGTAATGGTGGTAAAACTATTAAGATAACTCAGTCTATGATTTCAAAGGCAATCTCTAAAGCTTTAGAGTCTGCTGTTAATTTTGATGATATTTTAATAAGTAGTGCCTTGAAAGTTAGTAGAAAAGCAGGAAATATAATTAAGAACTCTATTTCTAAATTAGGTTTTTTGCCTAAGTCTAAGGGTTTGAGATTTAAAACTTACCTTAAGCGTATTTCCGATCCTGTTTTAAGACGTGCCGTTGAGCAGATAAATATGGCTGGAACTATTTTACAGAAGAAGTTAGGTAATATCAGAGTAAGGAATCCTGATTTCTCAGTTTTATATAAGGACCGAAATGTAATTAATGCTTTAAGGAAAACTCATAAAGAATTGAAAGTAAGAGGTTATGGTTCTTTTTGGGAATACGAAATGAAACGTAAGTTTTGGCAAAACTGGTATAAAAAGTATGAGGGTAAGTCTTACACTTTAGATCAAGCTATTGAAAGATTAAAAAGGGATGCTAAAAAATGGGGTGCGAGTGCTGATGATATTGAAAGATTAATAGGAAAACCTAAAGATTACGATTTAGCAGTGGATGATTTATTTATTAAGAAGTATGTGAAAGATTTTGATAAGAAGTATCGTTATATAAATCCTTATTTGGAATCTTTATTTAAAGGAACTAAGTTTGATATGAAGATAATTCGTAAGGATAAAAGTTCTGTTCTTTCTCAGTTGTCTAAAAAGCAGATTGATGATATATTCAGGGGTTTCACAAACGATAAAGAAGTTGCAGTTTTTAAGTTACGTTTTATGGAGAATTTATATAAAACTGGTTTCCCTAAGAATCAATTAAGAAAGTTTGACTTAAGTTCAGGTATTGAATTAAAGGGTACTGATTTTGCCATAGATTTGCACGGAGTTAAAGGTACTGGATTAACTAAAGCTAAGTTATTTGGTTTGATTCAAAAGAAATCCTCTATTCCTTTGGAAACTTTAAAGAACAAGAATTTTAAGAAAGTTTTGTTCGATACAGAGGCTACTTTAAAATTAGTTGAAAGTGAGTTAGATAAAAGTATGCTGAAAGTTGCTAAAAAAGTTAAAAAAAGATTAGCTAAGGTAGGAATCAGAATTGATGCTAAGAAGTTTGCTAAAAAGTATCCTAAATTTTTGAAGAAAGCAGAGATAATGAATTATGAGGGGTTTGATTTTTCTCAAACTAAGAAACCTCAACCAGTTAATAAGAAAGTTTTAAGGTCTTGGAAAGAAGCCGTTGATTTTTTTAATAGTGTTAGTCCTCAAGGTTTAGCTAAGGTAAGTCAGTTAAGAAAGATAGTTGGTGGGAGAATAATTTTAGATGAGTTGTTAAGAAATGCTAAGAGAACTTCTAAGAAATACGTTAAACTTCAAGGTGTTATAGATGAATTAAATGCAATAAAAGAAACTTTACTTTATACTTCTACTGGTAATAAGAAGGCTTTGAAAGAAGCTTTAAATTTTAATAAGAAGATTAAATTAGTGGATAAGCTTAAAGAATCTGATCAAAAGAAACTTTTAGAGTTTTTTAAGAAATGGGAGGGTGAGTTAAGTAATCGGTTTACTAGAAGCAAGATTGCAGATTTCATTAATTATAAACCATCTAAAAGAAAAGTTAGTACTAAGGAAATTGATTTATATGATACTGCTAATAAAAAATTCATTGATTTAGACAAGGGTGTTGAAAGAAAGTTAGAAGTTATCCGTAAGTTTAAAACTAAGCGTTTCCGAAAAACTAAAGATGGTTTGTTCTATGTTAATCCTTTGGAACAACTTAGAAGAAGAACTGCTGGTGCTATTGCTGGAACTCTTATTGATTCAAGACGTGCAAAAGATTTACGGAAACTTTATGATCAGATTAAAAATTTAGAGTTATCTAAAAGAAAACAGTTAGAATTACGTAAAAAAGCGAATCCTAGTAAGTTTAAACAAATTATAGAAAAAGTGACTGGGATAAACCGAAGATTAAAAAGGCAAATAGATAGATTAGATAAATTAGGTAAAGAGTTATCTAAAGAATCGGTTAGAAAAGGAAGAGTTATTTCAACTAAAGGTGCGAGTGAAACTGTTGGATTTACTGAAATCAACTTTAACAAGTTAAAAAAAGTATCCCCTGAAGCAAATGCTCAAATTAGGAAATTAGGTTTTACTAAAAGCGAGAAAGCTTTAGTTAAGAAAAGGGTTAAGAATTACTTAGAGGGCAAGTCTCAGAAGAATACTTTGCAGGATAATGTTGATAGATTAGTTAATCAAAGGTTAGCTAAGTATTATAAACGTAAAGCACGTAGAAAATCTGTGCCTAGGAAGTTAATTAAATCTAAGGTGCCTAGTGTTAGCAGATATTTGATTTATTCTGCAATTCGTAGTTTAACAAGATCGGGAGGTAAATCTGTTAGTTCTTCTATTAGTAAATTCAAGTCTGCCAGTAAATCTGCTAGCAGGTCAAAAAGTAAATCTAAAAGTAAATCAAGGAGTGCTAGTAAGAGTAAATCTAGAAGTAAATCTAAGAGTCGGAGTAGGAGTAAGTCTAGAAGTAAATCGACCAGTAAATCTGCTAGTAAGTCCGTTAGTAGGTCAAAAAGTAAATCTAAGAGCAAATCTAAAAGTAGAAGTGGATCAAGAAGTAAGTCTAGAAGTAGATCAAGAACTCCTCCTCCTCCTGTTTTAAAAACTAAGCTTACTTGGGACACTAAACTCCCTAAGGGCTATTCTTTCATTGTTAATCCAATAGTTAGGATCAAGGGTAAGAATAGACAGATTAAGTGGAAAACTACTCCTAATAGGGCAAAGAGACGTATTCAAAGGTTAATAGATAATAGTACTAGTAGGTCCTATAAGTTAAAGATAGTTGGAGTAAAGAAGGTTAAGGATATTAAAGCCCCTAGTATGAAGAAGTTTAGACCTAAGAAGAGTAAGGGCAGTTCAGTATTACCTGTAGTTGAAAAGACTAAGTATGCTATTGACACTAAAGGTGAAAAGACTGGGTTGAAGTTATCACAGTTATTAAAGAAGAAAAAAGTTAAAGTTAAAAAGAAGAGAAGTAAAAGAAAGTCAAATGGTAAATCTAAAAATAGTAAACGAAAGCGGAGAAGTAGAAGAACTAAACGTTAAGTTTTGGAGTTTCTTTAAATTATATGTTCTAAGTGTTTTAGTTCTTACAGGTATTGGTTATGTAATAGGATTCGGACTAGGGTTGCTTTTGGTAATATTAGGGTACTAGTATACAAATTAGTATACTGATTATAGTAACCTTTATATATGAGTATATATAAATATATACTATGGCATTCAATACTTATGAGGAACTAGTAAAGGTGACTTCTTTTTATGAAGATAATGTAATTCAGTGTTATTTACGTAATATGGTATTTAGTTGGAGGGCTTTCTAATGACTCTAAAAGACATTATAGTTATAGTTGTAATTATATTTCTTACTTTAACAAATGTATCTGTAATTGAGGAGTTAACAAGCTCTAGGTATTCTACAAATGTATTTCCTAGCTTACAATGTGCAAACAAAAGTATAAGTGATTTTAGAATGAAGAGATTAATTTCTAAAACAGGGAGTATGAGACCTTACATTTATGGAAATGATATTTTACTTACAGTTGAATATGATCCAAATGTTCCTTTAGTTTTAGGTGATGTGGTTGGTGCTAGTAATAGATTACATAGGATTGTTTCCATAAGCACGAAACAGGGATACTTTAGAATGAAAGGAGATAATAATAACGTAATAGATAGTAAAAAATATTTTTTTAATGAAACTGATTACGTAGTTTGCGGTGTTTTAAGAGGTACAGAATAATGACTTGGTACGTATTTAGATGTCCTGAGTGTAATAACTGGGGTGTCAGAGAGATCAGGGATGAAGTTTACACCGGTAAAAGCTATCTTTGTAAAATATGCGGTAAAACTACTAGAATAAAGAAAGCTAACAAAATAGGGCTTAATTTAGACTACAAAGGCGGTTATGCTGATCAGTTTCAAGCTTTAGCTATGATTACTCACTTAAAGTCAAGTGATGACACAAATTTTTATGAATATAAGAGGAAAGAAGAATGAAAGTAAAAGCAATTAGTATATATGGATTTAAAACAGAAGAAGAGCCTACTGAGTGGCGAAACTATGATAAGAAGTATTCAGGACTTAAGTTAGTAAAAGGTCAAGATGAGGGTAAAGATATAGAGTTTACTTTGAATGAGAAAGGTTACGTTAATGGTATTTTTTTAGAAAAAGAGCCTGAAGTTGAAAGTAAATATAAGTTTGCTTTAAAGACTAAGATTATAACTGCCTTAGAACCTAATATTTTAGAGGATGAGGTTAATATTTTCAGTAGGAAACACAACGTTAAGTATAATACTCCAATGGTTTTCGGTAACTATTTGGTGGCTTATTTATTATATGAGGACTAAGAGATGACAGGATACGATCCAATCCCTTTAAGGCGTATGATGAAAAAGAGATTATATTACTTTTGCAGAGCAAGAGCCGTTAAAGGTGATAAGAAAAAAGAATACAG
>JGI10211J14876_10001164_pt1 | contig 11564 bp, 13 predicted proteins | sample Etolagsediment_FD_14876 | JGI IMG/M metagenome (IMG submission 14876)
GAATCAGCATATCCAGCAAATCCAGACTCTGAATATGGATGGGAAAAATTATTCTCTGAACGTCTTTACTTTGCTTACAACCGCAATTATAATATTCCTGTTCGTATTGCCCGTTATCATAATATTTTTGGACCAGAAGGAACCTGGGAAGGGGGAAGAGAAAAGGCTCCTGCAGCTATCTGTCGAAAAGTTGCATACCTACCAGAAGTAGGTGGATCTATTGAGGTATGGGGAGATGGTCTACAAACTCGTTCTTTCCTATTTGTTGATGAGTGTATTGAAGCAACTCGTCGGTTGATGGATTCGGAATTTATGGGACCTGTGAATATTGGTTCCGAAGAAATGGTGACCATTAATCAACTTGTTGAAACTGCTGCTAAAGTATCTGGAAAAGTAGTTCATAAGACTTACAAACTGAATGCACCAACTGGAGTAAGAGGTCGTAATTCTAATAATGATCTGATTCGCGAAAAACTTGGTTGGGATTACTCTCAAAGTCTTGAAGAGGGTATTCGTAAAACATACGAATGGATTCGTACACAAATTAATGAGAGAGAAGGAAATGGGTATAACAATTGATAAAATTCATGAACATGTAGGTGATCGTGAAGATCTAATTATTTTTGAAGTAGGTTGTGCTGATGGAACCGATACAAAACAGTTTCTTAATAAGTTTGGAGATAATCTTAAACTTTATACTTTTGATCCAGATCCTACTAATATCAAAGCAATGTCTGATCCTGATGGTCAAGATGTAAAAGGTCAACCTAATCATAAACTTAGAACTGATTCACGTCATATTTTTACTCCTGTTGCAATTTCTTCTTCTGATGGTTCAACAACATTTACACGTTCACGAAATGTTAATGGTCCAGGAGGAGGAGTTGATTGGGGTCGTTATTCAGGATCAATCTATGAGCCAAAGACTATTGTAAACAGTCCCAAGTATGGGAATCGATGGCCAATGATTAAGTATGATGAGAAGATTGATGTCCAGACTAGGACTATTGATTCTTTTTGTAATGAAAATTCTATTGATCATATTGATTTTTTGTGGATGGATGTTCAGGGTGCAGAACGTGAAGTGTTCAATGGTACGCTGATAATGAAAAATAAAATTGATTATATCTATACTGAATATCATGAAGAAGAAATGTATGAAGGTGCGACAAATCTTCAAACTATTAAAGATCTCCTACCAGATCATGACCTGATTCANGATTGGAAATATNATGATGTAGAGGGTGGTGATGCATTATTTAAATTGAGAGGTTGATATGAAAGTTTTTGATGTTTTTCTTTTTGGTTATGAGTTAGATCTCTTGGAGATTCGNATGAATCTCCTTGATTCTTTTGTAGATTATTTTGTATTCAGTGAAGGAATTAAAACNTTTTCTGGAGANGAGAAGGGTTATATTTTTGATATTACAGATAAAAGATTTGAAAAGTTTCAAGATAAGATAATCTATACTCAGATTAAAGAACCAACTTCTGAACAACTTCAGGAACAAGGTAAAAAATATAATGTAAGAAAAGAGTCTTTTATGAGAGATACTTTCTACAAAGATAGTATTAAACAAGTTCTTGAAGATCATTGTTTAGATGAGGATATAATTATCTGGAGTGATCTTGATGAAGTTCCAAATCCAGAAGTTATAAAAGAAATTGAATCATTTTTTGAATCTGATACTGTTTATAATTTTGCACAAGACAATTATCAAGCAGCGTTAAATTGGTTTGAAACTTCTGGAACAATTACATCACAAACTCAAGATTTTGAATATGAAGATGAAGGTCCAAGATGGATCGGAACAAAGATGTCCAATTTCGATACATTCAAAAAATATTCAATGACTGAGATTCGTAGAGAACTTCCACAAGAAAATAATCTTAGAATTTATCCTGGTGGTTGGCATTGGAGTACGGTTGGGAGCGATGTTAAAGGCACAATGTATGATAGAGTTTTGAAAAAAATAAAATCATCTGCTCACACTGAACTTAATAATGAAAAATTGATTGATGAACTAAATCAGAGATTAATTGACGGAAGATCTCCTCTTGGACAAGATAATGCATCTTATTGTATTGTACATTTTGATGAAGATAGATTTCCATCATATCTCATAGAAAATAAAGAAAAGTATTCTTATCTGATCAAATGATTGTAACTGAAATTTATAAAGGTTCTGGATTGGGAAATCAGATTTGGAACTTAGTTGTATCACGTATTCTTGCGGAAAGATATGGATACGAATGGGGTGTTAAGAAAAGCACTCCATATAAAGCAAGAAAATTTATGCCTAATTTTGATTTTGGAAAAGAAGTTACTGGGGGGCATACACCAAGAGAGGGTCAACTACCAGCTTCTCTTCCTGATGGTATTGTAAATTATATTAGAGAAAGAAATGATCCACTTCCTCAATGTGGACATAGTGGAATATTTTTTGACAATAATCTTTGGTATCATCTTCCTGACAATACTAAATTAGATGGTCTTTTTCAATGTCTAAGTTACATTAATGATCGTAAAGATGATGTAAGAAAATGGTTGGAACATAATGTCAATATCACAGAATATTCTGAAGATGATATTTGCGTGATTCATTTTAGAGGTGGTGAATATTTAATTACCGCATCATGGTTAGAACCAAAATTTTATGAAAATGCGAGAGATAGAATGTTGGAGTATAATCCCAACATGAAGTTTGTTGTTGTGACTGATGATCCAGAAAATGCAAATAAGTTTATTACTTGGGCAAGAGTAGTTGGTGCCACGACTTTAAGCGAACAAGAAGATATTGAACAAGGAACAGGTTTCTTTAAGTATAAAGGTGGTAATATTGGAGTTGATTATTCTATCCTACATAATGCTAGAAACGTAATTATGTCTGCCTCGACATTTTCTTTTTGGCCTGTCTGGACAAGTACAAAAGTTGATAAAGTCATCGCTCCTAAGTATTGGTTTGATCACAAAACTTCAGATGGATGGTGGAGAGGTGATGACATGATAGTTCAAGAATGGAATTATATTGATACTCAAGGTAAATTATTTTCTGGTCCTGAGTGTCAAAAAGAATATGATCTTTACAAAGAAAGAAATTCATATTATACTGATAAGAAATAGAGAGTGCCATGTATCAACTGATTGAAGGTTTCATTAATAGTGCCAAAGAAATGGATGACAATGTGTTTCCATTTATGGCAAATAAAGATTGGAAACCAGGTAATAATGTTTATTACTCTGGCCCATACTGGAATGATCTGGAAGCACAAGAACTTATCTATGCAGTGATGAAAGGTAAGTGGTTATCTTCTGGGGAGAAGGTGAATAAGTTTGAGAAAGAGTTTTCTAATAAGTTTGGATTTGATCATTCTGTGATGGTTAACAGTGGATCATCGGCTAATTTGGTGATGATTGCTGCATTAAAAAAATATTTTGATTGGAAAGATGGTGATGAGATTATCGTCTGTTCTTGTGGTTTTGCTACTACGATCGCACCATTAGTTCAGAATGGTCTGAAACCTGTATTTGTTGATATTACTTGGGATGATCTCAACTGGAATGTGGATCAAGTTGAGGAAAAGATTACATCTAGGACACGTGCAGTATTCTCTTCTCCTGTTCTAGGTAATGCTTATGATATGGATAGATTAGTTGAATTATGTAAATCTAAAAACATTTATATTATTGCAGATAATTGTGATAGTCTGGGTAGTAAGTATAAGGGTGAGTATCTTACTAAACATGCTGTTGCTGCATCCTGTTCTTTTTATCCTGCTCATCATATTTGTACCATTGAAGGAGGAATGGTTTCTTCAAATATTAAACAAGTTGTAGATCTCGCACGTAGTTTTGCTTGGTGGGGCCGTGGTTGTTACTGTGTTGGTCAACAAAACCTTCTTTCTAATGGTGTTTGTGGTCGTAGATTTGATACATGGTTGGATGGTTACGAAGATATTGTGGATCATAAGTATGTGTTTTCACAGATGGGATATAACCTCAAACCACTTGATATGCAAGGAGCAGTAGGTTCAGTTCAACTTTTAAAGTTTGATGAGATACATCGTCTCAGAAGGACTAATAAAGAACGTATTCAAAAGATCGTTGAAACTATTCCTGGAACTCGGGTTATAAATGAACGTGAAGATAGTGAGACAAGTTGGTTTGGTGTTCCTATTATTTGTGATGATAAGAAACTAAAACATTCTCTTGTCGCTCATCTTGAAAAAAATAAAGTTCAAACACGTAATTATTTTGCAGGTAATATTCTTCTTCATCCTGGTTATTCTAATCTTGATAGTGCAAATAACTATCCTGAGGCTAATAAAGTATTGAACAAAGTATTTTTTCTTGGTTGTTCTCCGACAATTAATAATGATATGATTGATTATATTGAAAAAGTCGTAAAAGATTTTAAAGATGCTTGATTTATCACGAGTTACTTGTTTTGCAATTGACAATACAAATCGAATAGAAGAAACCATCAAGGCACTTCACACTTGCATGAATGTAGCTAATTTTGGAGAAGTTAAGTTAGTCACTACTCCAGAATTGGTTACTCAATATAAGGAAGAACTTAGTATTGATGGTATTTTAGTTGAAAATCAAGTCAGATCTTTGACTAATATTGATGAGTATAACGAATATATTTTGTATCATCTTTATAAACACATTAATACAGATTTTGTATTATTGGTTCAGGATCATGCTTTTATAATTAATCCAGAATCATGGAAGGATGATTTTTTGAAATATGATTATATTGGCGCACCTTGGCCAGTAAAAGACAGAGCTTATATATCTCCATTTGGTGAACATATTAGAGTTGGTAATGGAGGATTTTCTTTGAGATCTAAAAAACTTCTAGAGTTACCAAGTAAAGTATATGTCCCCTTTAAAGTTTCTGATCAACCAGACTTTTATAAAATGTTTGGGTCAAAAAATACAAATGAAGATGGAAATATTTGTGTACATAATAAACACATTTTTGAAAGAAATGGATGTCGAATTGCTCCAGTAGAATTGGCAAAATATTTTTCATATGAAACACCTGTTCCTGAAAATCAAAATATAATTCCATTCGGTTTTCATAATAATCTTCCTCCTGGTGTTACCGTAGAGGGTTATAACCCTAGATAAATATCACAGTCACATTATTATTGCTATGTCATTTGTTTATAATGCACCAACTTTCACTGAAGTTGATAATATTTTTCCAGAAGCTCCAAAAAGAAAAGATAGAAATACTGCATCATATACTCTTAATCATGTAACTTTTGCGGAAAGAATTGAAGAGCTCGGAGGTCAAGGAGATATTCTTGAGTTTGGTGTATGTTCTGGGGGAACAATTCTTCCTATTGGTCAAAAAAATCCATCTAGAAAAGTTTTTGGATTTGATCATTTTAAAGGATTAGAAGTTACATCTCAACCGACTCCTAATTATGCTGGATGGTCGGAAGGTGCATTTAGAATTGGTGATCCTCAGTATGTTTGGATTCCAAAAACTGTTGAGGATGTAATTAAAAAATGTTCTGCATCACCAAATATTAAAATATTTGTACAGGATGTACATGAGATGATTGAAAAGGAACCATCCGATTTTGGTATTGGTAAAATTGGTGCCGTTCATATTGATCTCGATATTTATGAACCTACTGTTTCAGCATTTAAATTTATTGACAAATGTGAATGGGATGAACTATACTTCCGATTTGATGATTGGCATGGACATGAACCTGATTATGATCATCATGAAAGAAAGGCATTTCGTGAATGGTTGAATAAGCATGAATATCGATTTGAAATCTATGAAGATGGTGTGAGTGGTGGTGCCAAAGTATGGAAGAAGTAAAGGTATCTGTTATCATTCCTTCTTATGAATATAACGGAAAGGGTGTTTATTACTTGAGTCATCTTTTCAGAACTATTTCACAACAGACACTTAGAGAAGTTGAAGTTGTTGTACCAGATCATAGTTTAAATTCTGAGATTGAAGAATTTTGTATGGATAATATCTTTGATCTCAAAATTTTATATAAGAGAAATCAAAAAGGAAGAGGGAACGCATCAATCAACAAAAATGTTGGTATGGATCTTGCAACTGGAAAGGTTGTCAAGATGATGTACATGGATGATTTTTTTGTATTACCTACTTCTTTAGAAAGAACATATGATTCTTTGATAAACTCAGATAAAATGTGGTTGGTATGTGGAACTAATCACACTAGAGATGATGGTAAAACATTTGACACAACCATTTATCCAAAATGGAATAACTATATGCTTCATGGTAGAGGTAATAATACTATGAGTGGAGTCTCTGTTCTTTCATATAAAAATAATAATATGAACGTAAGATGGGATCCAAATACTTGTATGCTTATGGATATTGATTTTTATTATCAATTAAGAAATAAGTATGGAGATTGTTTATATCTGAATGAAGTTCATGTATCTCAAAGAGTTAATGTTGATGCTTTATCATCAACAATAAGTGATGAAAGTATTCAGAAAGAGTTTGAATATTGTAGAGAAAAATTTGGTGTTGTAGTATGAAGTATTATTTGTCAGTTGCTTCAATTTTTAAAAATGAGAGTTGGAATTTGAAAGAGTGGATTCTTCATTACAAATATCATGGCGTTGATCACATTTACCTTGTAAATGATTTTAGTGATGATGAATATCTTCCTACTGTTCAACCATTTATCGATGAAGGTTTCGTTACACTCTTTCAAAATGATGTAACTGAGAGATATGTAGGAAGACAAATAGATTTAAATAATAGATATTTTCTTCCCGTTTGTAAAGAAACACAATGGATTGCTCAAGTAGATCTTGATGAATTTCTTTATAGTCCAAAATGTATCGATCTCAAAGAAATTCTTCGTAAGTATGAAAACTATGGTACAGTCGAAACAAACTGGGTATGGTTTAATAGCAACGATCATGTTGATCATCCTTCTGGTGGTTTGGTTAAGAATTTTATATCTCGTGCTCCATTTGGGGATCGGGTCTGGATGACTCATAGATCTCATAGTGCAGTTAATGGTCAAGAAGAACCAGAATGGTTTAATCTTTGGGCACCTAAATGTATAGCTAATACTAAATTTAATATTCAATCATTTAATATTCATAAGATCATTACCAATGGCCCAAATATCAATCTTTCATTTGTAGGAAAACCTGATGATCCAGAAATCTTAAATAATCATTATCAAATCCAATCAAGAGAATTTTGGGAAAAGGTGAAGATGACCAGAGGCGCATTAAATAACTGGTACTCCACTAATGCAAGAGGTTGGCATACGTTTTATTCTCTTGATGTTGGTGATATAATTGATACAACTCTAGCCGAACAAAATAAGGAGATTAAATTGTGACCATTGGAATGAATAATTTGGGTAGAAATGGAAGAATTGGAAATCAACTTTTTCAGTATGCTGCTCTTGTAGGAATTGCAAAAAATAAAGGATATGATTTTAGAATTCCCGAAGATCAGGAATTAAGTAAATGTTTTGAGATGCTCCATTGTGGAAATCGATTTGGATATATTAATGGAGACGAGGTAGAACTTCATGACTCTCATGAGTTTTGTGAAGAACTTTATAATCAGTGTCCTAATCATGTAACTCTTAATGGATATTTTCAAACAGAAAAGTATTTTAAAGATGCTCAAAGACTTTTGAGATGGGATTTTAGATTTAAAAAAGAAATTATTCAGGAGGTATTTGATAATTATAATAATATACTAGATCATAATCCTGTCTCAATTTGTGTACGTGAATTTAATGATCATTTTGATTATCCTGGAAGTCATAATAATCATCGTAACATTCCATTTGGTTATTTCTCAAGAGGTATTGAAATTCTAGGAAAAGATAGACCTTATATTATTTGCTCAAATAATCTCCAACTTTGTAAAGAACAAGATGTTTTTAAAGGAGATAATTTTTATTTTAATGATATACAAACTAAAGTAGAAAAGTCTCACTTTGATCTATGTCTAATTTCTAAATGTTCTGACTTTGTAATCTCCAATAGTACTTTTAGTTGGTGGGGAGCATATCTTTCTTCTAACCCAAATAAAAGAGTACTTGCTCCAGATAAATGGTATGGACCTGGACTATCTCATATAAGTACAAAGGATCTTATACCTGAATCTTGGGAGGTAATTGAATCATGACTATAGCTATAAATGTAGGATCACCTGGTCTTGCAAATAGAATTAAGACATATGTATCTTGTCTTTCTAGATTTAGTGAAGTAAGAACAGTAAAAGAAGCTGATACTTATATTTTTGATAACATCAAATTAGTTGATGATTATGATATTGAAAGATATCCAACTTTTGATAATTGGAGATTGGATATCAATAAACAAGAATTGGACTATAGAAAAGAATACAAATATATCGATTTACTTTATGAAAAAACACCATCTTATTTTATAGGTAAATATAGAACAGTTTTTTCTAAATTGAAAATCAATCAAGACATTCTTGATTATGTGTGCGATTTTACTCAAGAATGGAACAATGTGATTGGACTACATATTAGGTCATGGTATTGTGATAGGCATAAGTATCATAGTAATGAACTTTTTGAAAATGCTATTGATTCATTAGATACGGATAAGAAGATCTTTTTATGTGGTGATAATAAAGATGTGTTGAAATATTTTGAGAATAGATATGGCGACAGAATCATAACCCACTCACAAGATAGATATAATCATCCACATTTAGCAGAGTCAGGTCATAATAATTCAATTCAGACAAATGTTGATGCATTTATAGACTTGTTATTATTAGCTACATGTGATACTATAGTTGGTACTTACGCCTCAACTTTCACTGAAGTAGCGTGGTGGTTTGGTGATTGTAAACCAAAGGTTATCATTCCTGAACCATTAAATTTGGAGGAATCATTTAAAAATAGAATTTTTGAAAAATTATGAAAACTTCTCTCGTAACAGGTGGTGCTGGATTTATTGGTAGTCATCTTGTAGATAAACTTCTTTCTCTCGGACATAAAGTAATTGTAATTGACAATGAAAGTTCTGATGGTCATGATGAATACTATTGGAATAAATGTGCTGAAAATCACCGTCTTGATATTAGAAACTATGAAAGTATTAAACCTATTTTTAAAAATGTAAATCATGTCTACCATCTTGCTGCAAAGGCGAGTGTTCAAGCATCTGTAGACAATCCAATTCCTACTATTGAAACACAAGTATTGGGAACTATAAATGTTCTTGANTCANCANGACTAAACGGAGTAGAAAAGTTTGTTTACTCATCTACTTCTGCTTGTTATGGAAATAAAAATTCTATTCCTAATAATGAAACTATGCGTGAGGATCCTCTGAATGCTTATGCTATTGGCAAACTTTCTGGAGAACAACTCGTCAAATCATATTATGGTCTTTATGGAATGAAGACCGTTGCCTTTCGATATACTAATGTTTATGGTGAACGAGCAAGACATGTTGGAACTTATGCTCCAGCAGTTAGTAAGTTTTTAAAGATGAGGAAAGAGGGTAAGCCATTGACTATTTTTGGTGATGGTCTTCAACGACGTGATTTTATTCATGTTTCTGATGTAGTTGATGCAAATGCTTTAATTGGTTTTATGGAACTAGATAATTGGGGAGAAGTTTATAATATTGGATTTGGTCAAAACTGGAGCATTCAAGAAATTGCAGATATTATTAGTGATGATCAAATTCATCTTTCTGGGAGACCTGGAGAGATGAGAGAAACACTTGCTGACATTGGTAAAGCAAAATCTGAACTTACATGGAAACCGAAGATTAATATTTTGGATTGGATTAAAACACAATTATGAAAAGAGATCTTACTAAAGCAACATTTATCATTCCCATTAGAATTGAATCTTCAGACAGATTAAGAAATGTAATTACTACGACAGCATTCCTTTTAGAGAACTTTGATACCAATATCCTTATTAAGGAGGTTGATTCAGAGTCTGTTTTTAAAAGGGATGCTCTTCCTATTTTGAATGATATTCTTGACGTAGATATTAATATCAAACATATTTTTGAAAAAAGTGAAGACTCATTATTTCATAGGCAAAGAGTTCTTAATGAAATGATTATGGAAGCAGACACAGAAGTAGTTGTAAACTATGACTGTGATGTGATTCTTCCTTTGGAATCTTATGATTTAGCTTATAGGGGTATTCTTGAAAAGATTTATGATGTTGTGTATCCTTATGGCCAAGGAACATATCAATATCAAGTTTATGCAACAGATGATATAGTTTCTCACTTTTTACAAACAAGTGATTTTGATTATCTTGAAAAACATTCAAATATTCATACTTCAGATTTTGGATGGGTACAATTTTTTAATAGAGATGTATACATCAAAGGTGGTATGGAAAATGAAAACTTCAGAGCCTATGCTCCTGAAGATAAAGAAAGATTTTACAGATACAATACATTAGGTTATAATGTAGGACGTATCAATAATTATGTCTATCATCTTGAACATAGTCGTGGACAAAACTCTTGGTTTACCAATCCATACATGCAATCAAATATGATGGAGTGGGAAAAGATTAATCAAATGAATAGAGAAGAACTCATTCAATATTATTCTCAACAAACATATATCAAAAAATACAGATGAAAATTACAGTTCTAGGATCAAGTGGACAGATCGGAGCATATCTTACCGACTATCTAAAAACAAAAAATCATGAAGTCATTGAAATTGATAAAGTCAATGGTCCTCTACATGATTTGACTACAATCCCAAATGATTATGTTGATAATCAAATTAAGGATTCTGATTTTGTTTTCTTTCTTGCATTTGATGTAGGTGGTTCAAGATATCTCAAAAAGTATCAACACACATTTGATTTTCTCGACAATAATGTCAGAATGATGACTAATGTGTTTAATATGTTGAAGAAATATAACAAGAGATTTATTTTTGCTTCATCTCAGATGAGCAACATGACATATTCACCATATGGTGTAGCAAAAAATATTGGAGAACTTTACACTAAATCTTTAAATGGTTTGGTTGTAAAGTTTTGGAATGTTTATGGTATCGAAAAGGACCATGAAAAGTCTCATGTAATCACTGACTTTATTCGTAAAGGATTTGAATATGGTGACTTTGATATGTTAACTGATGGTACAGAAGAAAGACAGTTTCTTTATGCTGAAGATTGTTGTGAAGCATTAGAAACAATCATGGAAAACTATACAGATTTCAAACCAGAAGATCCTCTTCATATTACATCTTTTCATTCCAATTCGATTAAAGAAATCGCGGATATCATTCAAGGTCAATTTAATAAAATTAACAGACCTATTAAAATTACTCCTGGACTTGCAAAAGATAGTATTCAAATGGATAAAAGAAATGAGGCCAATAATTATATTATGAATTGGTGGTTACCAAAAACTACTATTGATCAGGGCATTACAAAAGTATTCAATGAGATGAAAAATGATTGGATTTGATTTTTTAGGAAAGGCTGGACAACTGGGAAACCAAATGTTTCAATATGCTGCAACAAAAGGTATT
>JGI10211J14876_10001165_pt1 | contig 11561 bp, 15 predicted proteins | sample Etolagsediment_FD_14876 | JGI IMG/M metagenome (IMG submission 14876)
TGTTTCATGCCAAACAAAAGATATCGATGACGTTATCGGCGGTTCGTTGTCGCAGTATTGGATTGATCCCAGTGGACAACTCTTTGTTGTGGATTTTTCTGGCACAGCAGACTTTGTCGAAACTGATCCAGAAGAAAAATCTGACTGCCCCTTGTTGAATCTAGGTTTTACTTGGCAACCAAACGGCCTACATGGAAAGGTAACGCCTGTAAATCTTACAAAATATGTACGAATTTACCCTGAAGCGCTTGAGGCGAGAAGAAAAAGAAAAGAAGCACGTCTCCATTTTAGGGATGGAGTTTTACAAGATTTTAATNNTTNCGAAGTGTCATGGTGAAAAAGAAGCCAAACATAAATGTAAACATGTGCTGGGACGTAAACAAAAAAAGACAGTGCAAAACACTTCCGAGAGAAGAAGCGTATGCACTGCGTAAAAAAATAGAAGAGGAGGGTGGCTGTACTTGGTGGTTCCAACCTATTCCTTAGGCTTGTACCAAGAAGCACTTAGTCTCATTGGTCCTCCCAGCGGTGTTTCACCTTCCTGTATCTCACTGAATACAGGTTTGTTCTCAGCAGCTGGTATAGTTTTTTGATACTGTTCAATAGAGGCATCAATACGATGCCTCGTTAGAGATTCATTTTTCCTTCGCTCAATTTCTTGTTGAAGCTTAGAAAAAGCAGATTGCGTACTGAAAGTAAAAAAGAACTTACCGTCAGGAGGCGTCAGCCCTTTTTTGGCTTGATAGAGTGAAGTGCTTTGATTAGAAGTTGAAGAACACTGTTTTCTTTCAATGGAGTCAAAGCAATGATTTCGCTAGCAGCAGCGATAATGATCCAGGTGATTGGATTGGAGAGAATGTCTTCCATGGATTAATCCTATATCTGCTTGTATTATACTACTTTGTACTTGCTGCGATAAATAAAAGTTTCTTATCACTGCAGTACCAGGTTATCTTCTCTTTTTTTAAGATTCTTTTCTTGTAAATTTCATATTGTTTTAATGTTTCACATTGGAACAGTAGTTGATCGTTTTCCGGCAATTCATATAGCCATGCATGAATCTGTTTGACCGCAATACTGAAAGTCAAAAAACCCGTGCGTCCCGTTTTTTGTCCGCTCAATTTGTTTTTACGGGAAGAAAGGAAACGGTTGATTTGTTTTTTGGACTTTGATACAGCCATCCCAAAGAACCATATGCATCCAATTCTTGATTGAATCTTTGGTACCAGGCGGAATTTTAAATAAAATCCCTGTCCAAGATCAAAAGTTTTGTTCTTTGTTTTTCTTTTGATCCTCACAGATCGAATGCTTCAGGGTCATTGTCAGGAACAAAAACTTTATACTCTTTTAAGCGTTGCTTTTCTGTTTTTGTTTCCCAGAAGTATTCTTCTGCTTCTCCTAGTCGGCCCCACTTGGCATTGGGGTATTCAACGTTAAAGTATCTGGTGGAGACAAGGAAGTCGGGGGTTTTGAGCGTTTCGGGCGACAGAGAAGGATCAATAATACGGCATCGGTTGTTTGGATACGCTGCATACTGACCGTTTTGCAACTCAATAATGTTGAAGGATTTGTGTTCATCTGGTGTTTCTGCGAAACTAAGGTCTGCGGTACTGCGGTCGCCATTGAAACTGTCAATGGTAAACAAATAATCGCCAGAGATAACACCATGAGTTTTGGTACGTGCTTCCCAACCCATTGTGTATGTAAGATTTTTTTCAAGAGTTGTGATGTCATAGCTAAAGCAATTCCAATACTGCAACTCTTCTAAAGGAAGATCTGGTTCTGGTTTTTTGGGGCCTTCAGGTGAATCAGAGTCCCATGCTAGAAATGCTGAGATAGGTAGTTTATCGTACAACGCGCCGTACTCAGGTAGGTATGTTTCAAAGTAAAACGCCCGCCCCGGAATAGATTTAACACTGACCCAATAACCAAGAACATATTCACCAAACCCATCGCGCAAATCTCGCAAATACTCTTTTCTGACCCAAACTTTTATAGGCGGCACATTAGTAATTAGGGATGCCACGCTTTAAATTTCGTACTGTCGGCATTCTAGCGCCCAGGGATTTTCTTTGCAGTACTCAGCAAAAGCCTCGGTAAGATTCTTAGTTTTTTGTTTAGCTTTGTTGGCGGTCACCCAGTAGCTTGTAATTATATCTTCTTTATCGCCAGATACAATTGGTTGATGGGTCATGATAATTTTGAATCTTTTTGTAATTCTAAACACTTGTTGTTTTAAGAGAAAAAACTCAACGTTCACTGCATAATTCAACGAAGATCGCAGGGAAACGATCCTTTTGTTGATGGTCTCTGGACCACGCTGTTTGCCAATCGTTTAAAGAATGTTCGTGAAACGTATCCAAGAAAGCATCTTCAAAATCACATAGTATTCTGGAGTTTTCAAAAATGCGTGTTTCTTGTGATGTAATAAGCCAGGTACTGTTATAGGGCACTTCTACTGAGCCCGATGGTTGTTCAATGGAACATAGCACTGGTGTGTAAGCATTCAATCCAGAGCCTACAACTACGGGTGTTGTTACAGGGGAGTCAATATCTATTGAGTTGTCAGGATTAATTTCATTCTCCTGAATTGCGTATGTTACTTCAACCCCGTCTTCACACAAGATAAAAACTTCAGTATCTTTTGGTTCGATTACAACGCCTACTTCGTAGTCAAGAGGTTCGTTTCTTGTCGTTGATATGCATATAAGGTATTTGCCATTTTGCAGAGGGAAGTACCTATCGTCTCCACGATCCAACCGATACCTATTGAATGTATTGTATAAGTCAGATTGAACAGAAGCGACTGTGTCAAGGTAGGGATAATAAACTTCTCCTTGAGTACTTACACTTTGTATAGAATCTCCCTGGAAAATAGGTAAACCAGGAAGTTCTGTCTTGTTCATGTCAAAAACAGAGACATTAATATACTTGGGGCGCGGCGGACCCTTTGTAACAATTATCCAGGAAGAGTCTTTAAGCGTTACCTGGAACCAATGATTGTAAGTGTACTGTCCAAAACCTCCGTTAGATTGATCCCATCTATCTTTGCGTCCCACAACTTTGCTTTGTGGACCCAAGGAGCCCTTAAGGTAGCGCAGGGATAAACGATCGAAGGTCCCCAGATTTAAGGGATTATTAACCGAACGTTCTCGCTGCGAAACATTTCTATTCACGATCTTGCTTTTCGGTCCTACGTTCTATTCTAACCGAATTTATCCAAGTTATTTTCCGTGATGTTATTCATGGCAATTGGATGGGTAATTGTTTCTTTGTATTGCAGCATAAAATGTTCTTCTAGTTTTCCTTCTTTTTTTAGTGTCATGTATTGACAAAGTTCTTTCGGTGTAAAGTCTACAACGAAAGGGTGGACTTGCTGTGGAAAATAAAAAGCATTATAGCTGGAATATAGATGCAGAGGATTTAAACATTTTGTATTTTTGCAAGAACGTATAACAGTTGCTTTACCGACATCTCCCCAGGCGGCGCCATAGATTACCTTTGCGGCGGTGACATTATCCGTGGGCCGTTCGTCGGTAGATCGATGCGAAGCTATTCGAATTCTTCCTTTTGCTCGATCAGACTCCCAGCATTCGTCAAACTCTCTTATGTCAGTATCATTAAGCAGATCTCGAATTTTATGTTTGTATTGAGCAGCTAAGAAGTTTATATTAAAACCACACAAATTGCTTTGGATTTTTCTCACGCATTTATAGCAAGAATGGTCTTCCAACGATCTAATTGTATGATTATGAGGGCATACCATGCCTTTATAAAAACCTTTTTCTTTCAGTTCTTCGTCCGACAAGAACTCAATACCAGGGACATAAACAAATTTGGGACTTTTTTTCATTGTTTTTCAACTCCAAAACGTGTCTTAATGTAATTTAATTTTTTACACCTTTGATTTTTGTTTCGCCGTTGTAAAAAACGAGTTCTTTTCTGTTGTCCTTCTTGGGATTATCTCTTAGGTGCAGGACATCGCCGCCCCGAGGCTCTACGCCAGTACGCATATAATAAACAATACGATGTGCATGATACTGATCTGATAACATCCGCACAATATAATACTTACCGCACCATTTACCCGCCATGTCCTCTTTGTTGTGCCAGCGGTTTTCTTTTTTCCATTTCAAACCACTCGGATATTCATCTGTTAAGCATAGGTGCTCTTCTAAAATTTTGAGCGGCGGCAACGGTTTGTAAGCGCGGGCCATAAGCAACCGACTACACACGATCAGTTTACCCCTGACCCACGCGCCGTCAACTATTCGTCTTCAGGGAGGGAGGCCAAAGTTTCCTGGAACACCTCCCTGAACTGCTCAGCGATCACGTCCCACTGGTACATTTCATCAGTAGCACGTACGTAGCACTGTTCCGCGACATTGTCCAACATATCGCGATCCTCATAGAGCATTGTCAGAAGCTCAGCCAGATGGTCGGCACTGGGGCAGGGCATCCGTCGATTCAGGTTTGGATCAACATCTACAAATTGTGTGCGAATCAGTGGGCAGGCGTCTTCAAAAATTTCTTTACATGAGGTATGGTCAGGGACGATCTGAGCCCTCTCGCAGGCTGCGTGCTCGTGGTTGACCAGACCGTGCCCCTCCCCCTTACAGGTGTTCACCCCGACGTCACAGGCGTTGTAGATGGTTCTGAGCATGTCCAGATCAACAGCGGGCGGTCCAGCGGTGTCGGTGGTCATGATGATGCGGTTGTTTGGATCCAGTCCCTGCCTTCTCATTTCTTGACCGAAGAGATTCATTACATCCCACCCCTGGTCCTTCCTCCCCATATGTAGATAAAGCTTTACGTCATCTTTTCCTACAGCAAACTTTGCAAAGCCTTCAATTGTAATATCAATACGCTTCCGCGCTTGGTTCCGATTTGCATTTAAGACAATAAAATCGTCGGGATTCAAACCAAGTTTTTTGCGGCACTTCTTTTTGTTCATGGGATAAAATTGGTCAGCCGTGATTCCATGCGGGATGACTGTAATTTCCTTTTTGTATCCTGCTTTGAAAAATTCACGCGCACCAAATTCGGTGTAAAGCACAAGACTATCCCAGTCATTTGCTTGATGTAAGGCGTCCGACCATTCATAACTATCCATCGGAACGTATCCGACAAACTTAAAACGACCTTCCTTGTGAAGGTCTTTAATCTGTTCATAAAGTTGATTGACGATATAAACGTCGTTGTTGACATAAACAAGATCTGGTTTTTCCTTTTCCACGATCTCGCGAATGCGTTGAACACCATAGGGTTCTGTTTGGAACCTGTTTGAAGAAGGATACATTTTAAAGTCCTTCTGTGTTTCGCAGCTGTCACCCCACCAGTTGTTGGCTAGAAGCACGATTTCATACTGCTCTTTCAGGCGGTAAATTAAATTTTCAGTAACACGAGCAAAACCTGTGCGGGCTACTGCATCAGCAGACCAAAGAATTTTGGGGCGATCAGACATTTTAAGGTGTATTCTTTCTGGATTATAACCATAAATCAGATCAAGTCTCCGTAAAGCTCTCGATATTTTTGCCTGTCGTTAGCTACGTCCACAATTGACGGATAACCCTGGTACCTAAGGCTGCCTGTTCTCAGAACAACATTAGCAAATCCGATATATCCTGCGTCGTTTTCTGTTTTATAAACGTCTGTAAACTTAAGTTGATTGACCACAGACTCTTGAAAAATTTTCGTAAAACGTGTACGAGACATTCCCTTGGTAAAACTCTCTTCTGTATATTCCAGATAACTTGAATACAAGTGACGATCAGAGTTCCTGAAGCTACGTTCTTCGTTGTTTTTGGTAAGACGACGAGATCCGAGCAGTGTAAATTCCCCGGGAGCAAACACGACTTTATCCGCCAACCAGCTCATGACTGGATTGGTTTCTTTCATCTGTGCAGTCTGATAATCGTTGAGGTATTTACAGTTCTTGCTTGTTTCCATCAAATACTCACGCATTTCAAGCTCAGACATTTCAAGAAGCCAATTGACAAGACCGGGCAATTCTGTTGCAAATGGCCCATAGGGGGTTCCTTCGCTCCCTTCAAAACCAATCAATTCAGATTGATGTGCAGAACTGCCTTGGTACACGCGATCAAAGGGAATGGTAATACGCCGACGTTGAAGACCAGTCGTGTAATCAGTGGTTTGAATAGTTTCATTCGCTGTAATAATTACAAGTCCCCGGAATTGGAATTGAAGCTCCTGTTCCTTTTGATATTTTTTCTCAGCACGAAGCCAGTCTCCGCCTGTGATTGATTTTAACTTAGCAACGCTACCACCCCAGCGATCTTGGTCCTGCAAAAGCAATAGCTTTTTATTGAAATATTGAGCGATTTCAAAACGGTTTGACTCCATGTTATTGAAATCAGTCGCGAAAGCATTTGCTTTACCAACGAGAGCGACTGCCAAATTTGCAAAAGTAGATTTGCCAGTTTTTCCCGGGCCGATAATTTCAACAAACCGCTGGCACTCGTAGTGTCCTAGTAGCGTTGCCCTTAAGAACGCACGGAGTACACTAACCCTTTGTGGATCGTCATGTTGAGTAAACGATAGGAACTCAATAATTCCAGGGCATTGTGCGTCAGTATTATATGGATAAGGTAAACGATGTATAAGATTGTATTCCTTGCTGTAAGAGAGCAGTTCCTTTGTTTTTACATTGAGAACGCCGTTGGAGAACAATAGAAAATCCTTGCCCTCATACCACTCTGTGAAGTTAACCTCAGCACGTAAAAGGCCAACCAGATCAGTTACGAAACGAGCGTTCCAGCCTGGTATAAAATCGCCCAGCATTTTCAACTTACTGGTGATGTCACCCTCAAGTTGTGAAGAATAAATATGAGACCACAACCCGGGATGATTATATTCATATAAGTAAAACTTATCATTGCGCGGGTCGTATCTTAAGTTGCCACCGTACATGGTCAACAGCATTTCAGCAATCTCATTTGGAGATGGCTTATTTGATCTGCGTGTGCCTTGTCGTTTTTTATCGTTTACAGGCTCGAAAATATCTTCGCGACCCCCAACATAAGAAGACAGTCTGTCGTTTTTTGTTTTTCATCTTCCATCGTTTCAAGTAAAAGGTTTGCCTGTTGTTCAATCTCTTCCGGCGTAAATGGCATTACCCTTTCATCTTCTGTTTCTACGTAGCCGTGTTTTTTTGCTGTTGCAATAAGTGTACCGAGACCAGCACCACCTCCTTTATCAAAAGTTTTCCACTTCCTTTGGCACTCGCCCGGTTTATATTTTGAACTTTGTTGGCTCCACTCATCCCACTTTTCAAGCAAACTATCATCCACTGAATGGAGGATTTGCCCCATTAAAATCCAACTACTGTAATCTTCTATATACTCCTGAGGTAAAAAAGCAAGCGCATCAATTGCTTTTTTGTTTTCTCGGTCTTGATCAACGTGTTGGTTGATTGCAAAACTTGGCCCAACAATTCGTGTTGTCGAATTGACGGCCTTGCCTAGTTTTTTGTTTTTGTTTAGTACAGCGTCAAATAACCAATCAGGTGCAACGGGAATCTTATCAGCCCATTCAAACCCCAAGCCATCAGGAGTATAGTATCCCTTTGTTTCTGGATGCGCACCCATTAAAACCCCCTGGTGCCGCTTCCAGAGAACCTCAAGTTTTTCGCCTTCTTTTTCAGAGTACCAGCTATATTTGTTGCGGCTGAAATACTCAAACCTATCTCGTGGTACACGATATAAACGTCTTTCTCGCCCAGGGCGTCCGCTGCAAATGGTGAGAGTATCCGTTAATGCTTGCTCTGCAGGAGCACCGGCAAGTTCTTGTACTATGTTGTATACAGATGAGCCATCTATATCAATCCAAACCAATCCATAAGGAAGATTAAAAACAGGTCCAGCCAACACACCGATTGCTTTACAATCTCCTTTGTTAATCTCACGGGCAACTTCCGACACGCCCAAGGGGCTTGTTTGCCATCCTTTGATGTATGGATCTTTATTTGGACCCAAAGCTGTTAGCGGCCAGTCTGCGGGAATCAGGCGTAAGTTAATTACACCAGGTTCTAATTTCTGGCTTGGTAATGACTGATCACTCATGAGGACAAACGTGGACGTTGAACTTTTTATTTTGGAAGTTGTTGTTTTTCAAGACCTCAAAGGCGTGTAAATGCATAAGTGTCGGAAGATAAAAAACATCCTCATCGGAGGAGTTCTCCATCAACCCAGACATCGATGCCATCCACTCACCGAGGCAGACCCGGATATCCATGGCTCATTGACTCTGTTCTTTATTTATCTTAAAACGGATAAGCCTAATTTGAGGTTAGGCTCAGGTTAATTCAGGGTTTTTTAGGTTTTTCATGTTGATGCGTGAATTTTCGAAGGCAATTCAGTGTACCGGCCAGGAGGGTATTATCATGCAATCTAAGAAACTTTTTATTTTTCAGAAAAGAACAAAGTGAGTCTAGTGAGTCTATAAGTAGAAACCATAAACAACGCATTGTTACAACAGCTCCTCCTCAGCATTGCCATACTCTTCGATTTGAGTATAATACTCAGAAACTAATTTGTGCCAATCTTCGTGTAGCTTATCAAGGAAGTTCCGAGAAATCTTGAATATCTGCGTCCGAGCTGGAGTTGAGACCAGGATTGCGGCTTGCTGCACTTTGATGTCCAAGGTCTGAGTTATAGCAATGTCATAAGCTGCGAGCTGTTTTAATGTTTTCTTAAACTTCATGTGACCACCCATGAGATCTCGCCATTCGGGTGTTCCTTTCTCTTTATTATCAGGCCAACGCCTGCTGTATGGTTTTACCGAAGTTTTTAAATCAGCTAGCGTTAGCTTATTGTTTGCAACTGCAATAATATCTGGGGCTCCGGCCCAGGCACGGCCTTCGTCATCGCATCCCCAAACTCTAGCAACATCATCCGCACCAAGTGTGAACTTATATTTGTCAAGAACAGGTGTCTCAGCCCAAAGAACTTCCTGGAACTGATCGAGAATTGTAGGCATACCCGACCAAAAATCTAAGTACTCTTCTGGGATGTCAGGATTTTTATTCCCTTTCAGGTATTGTTCCATACCATAGTGAATCGCCGTACCCCGCTCTGCTGCTTTTTCTTTCACGCCAGGATTTGCCTTGGACCACATCTCAAGCTTTCTTTTATTTGCCTCGGACGCCGTCTCGGAAATGATTGTCGTTACAGAAGGCGCTGGGCCAGTTGGAAGTGGTGTTGTGTAATGTCGCTTACCCCTTAAAGTGATTCGAGATTCCGATCGATTCAGTTCATCTAAACCTTCAAAAGACCACTTGCTGCTTTTGGTTGCCTGCGACATTCGCGTGATATCTATTACTATTAATATAACAGTAAATTTTTGTAAAGCATGAAAACAGGTGATGTCTATCCATCGGTTCGATTTTTATACGGCTCACCAGGCAGGTATGGTTTTGAATACTATGCCTATGACGACTACCACCTTGATGAGGTAGACGCACATGAGAAAGATCTTGAAAGGTGGGGTATTACGTACAAGAAGCTTACGGTTTCCTCTGAATACCCTATAGACAACTAAAAGGTATTATAGTGAAAAGGCATATACAACCATGTCAATGTCCACTCAAGTTAAGGAATCTTTAAACCTGGCCGTCAGCCATCTCCGCGATGCTTTGGCATTCAGTGCAAGGTCAGAGCATGCAATCATTGTCTCGTCAATTGCTGACATCATCTGTAGAATTGAGTCCATCGACACCATCCAACATCTCGTCAAAAATGACGAAACCCTGAGAAATGCCAAGCTCCCAAATCTCGGACAATAAAAAACGCTTAAAAGCGTTTATGCAGAAACTGGAAACCATGTTTCCGATGCCACCAAAAGACTGGAAAGAAAAAGCAAAGCCTTGCAAGTACCAAAAGATTTTGGATGAACGCAAGCAGGCTAAGGATTCGTTAAGCTAGTGACGGGCAACAGAGCCCCAGGAGATAGTCGAACTCCTGTTTTCACAAAGGCTCTGAAGACGGTTACGGAAACATTAACCGGGATGCAATTCCCGGTTTTTTTGTGTTAACTTATGTGAAGAAACAAAACTCCTTTGGCGCGTACCAAGCGAGAAATTAATCTGAGGCACCGTTACGGTATTGGTATCTCAGAATACGATAAGCTGTTGGACCAGCAGGGTTTTAAATGTGCCACCTGCGAAACTAAGCACACAAACAAAAAACCGCTGCATGTTGACCATGAACATGCAACGGGGAAAATTAGAGGATTGCTTTGTGGAAGCTGCAACCGAGCCCTGGGTCTGTTTAAAGATAATCAGGAGAACTTACATAAAGCAATCGCGTATTTAAAACAGGCAGAATCAACAACCCCTTAAGGTCGATTTAATCATCCACGAAGCCTTAAAACAGTCTTCAATAAGTTCACCACAATAGTTTTCAATATCAAACGCATCCATTTTTTCTGCAATCTTAGCGACCTTTTTTGCTTCCATACCAAACTGTTCTAGGTTTTCATAGTATGTCATTAACATTTTATTGCCTTCATAACTNTCAACATGCTTNAGTTTTTTATAACTNGAAAGCAANCCTTTTTCACACATCGGCAACAAGAAATCCAGAGACCTAACAAGTTCTCCTAATCGATCAAGTTGTTCTTGATGTTTTTCATATTGTTTTTTAGTAAACTTATGTACGCCGAAAAAGTTTTTATCTTCAAAATTTAAATGGATTAAATGGCTTTGTAGCATCAGATGAGCCGCGTGGCTCGCCAGAATAATTAGTTCGTTTGCCAGTTTACCTACTGGTTCTTTTTTACTTTTTGGTTGAGGAGCTTTTGTGTCTTCAATATTGCTTTGAAGGTTTGACGGTGCAACTTGTGTCGCGACAGCTTCAAACGGATCGGGAATTTGCACGTTTAACATAAAGCATCATCCTATATTTTAGCCTTTTGAATTCAAGATATCTTTAAAATTTTTAACGCGATCGGCCATGTCTTGATGCCAGTTTAGCTCTTTTGTCAATGCGGACATAAATGCAGAATAAACTTCATTGACACTTAAAAACTTATCTTCATAATACGGCGAAGTTAAATATTCAGTAAAGGTATCTGCAAAGCAATCATGAAGCCGACCCAAAGCTTGTCGATGAATTTTTTCTTCAGACAAGGAAGAATAAGCAGACTTCGTATCATGCATATTTTCTCGTGACTCCTTGGTCACGAGTGGTTCATCTATTTCCGCTACCACAGGGTAGCCAAAGGAAAACTGTGCCATGGATCAGGTGGAGCTTTTTTCCAGTCTATTGGCTTTTTGGTACTTGTCGAGGAGTTCTTCCTCTCCTTTTAAGGAAAATGTTTGGGATCCAGTATGTGATAGGCGAACTCCTCGGTGCATCCAAGGAACAAAGCCGACCTCTCTGGCTCGTTTGCAGAAAGCATAATCCTCAGTTAAGAACCAGTCGTCATTTTCTTTGTCGATAATAGGTTCAAAGAGATGCACAAACTCTCTGTCCCAATACCTAAATCTTTTTTCTTCCTTAAAATGTTCAAGCATCTTATCGATGACTTGTTTTTTTACCAAC
>JGI10211J14876_10001166_pt1 | contig 11561 bp, 19 predicted proteins | sample Etolagsediment_FD_14876 | JGI IMG/M metagenome (IMG submission 14876)
TATGTTGATGGAATTGCGTGCTACCCAGATTTATCAGAACAAGCACATCAATCTAAAGACTCTGCAAGGCAGCAATGCTGCGCTTCGTTTTGCTGCTGAAACTGCCTGTAAACCAGATTTATCATACATCGCGTACAAGCAGGAGAACTTCGCAGGCAGCATTGCTGCTGGACGTGGCAGCATAGCAGAATAAAAAGCTTTATAAACCAAACATCAATTCTGAGAATAACATGGCTAAAAAAAAGGCAGCTAAAGTAGTAGTGAAGAAGAAGAGATGGGTTCCTGTGATAGCCCCAAAACTCTTCAATGAGAAGGAAATAGGAGAGATGCATGTAGAAGAGCCGCAGGCAACCATAGGCAGGAAATTGACTGTCAGCATGGCTGCTGTGACAGGAGACCCAAGAAAGCAGAACACCATGCTGAAATTTCTGATAAGTGGCGTTGTGGGAGAGAAACTGCAGACAGAACTGATTGGCTACAGGCTGAACACAGCTGCAATAAAACGACTGATGAGAAGAAACAGGTCAAAAATCGATGATTCTATCCTGTTCAAGACAGCAGATGAAAAGAAAGTCCGGGTGAAACCGCTCATAGTGACAAGAGGAAGAGCGCAAGGCGGTGTCAAGTCAGCAATAAGAAAACAAATAAAAGAATACCTTTCTAAAACAATAACAAAAACAAAATACGAAGTCTTGATGAGGGAGATACTCCAGGGCAAGTTCCAAAGGACAATGCAAGACACATTGAGAAAGACATTCCCAGTGGCGGGTTCTGAGATAAGGAATATTGAGTTGATCATACCTAAGAAGCAGGTTTAAGCAAATCTTTTTAAACACTCAAATCTATTTTTAATCCTATGACAGAGATAATCGGCCAAGGAGCAGAAGCAATCCTGTACAAAGAAGAAAATAAAGTCTTGAAAGACAGGATTAGCAAGGATTACCGGCAGAAAGATCTAGACACTTCTCTAAGAAAAGCACGGACAAGAAGAGAAGCAAAAGTTATTACTAAATTAAAAGAAATAGGAGTTCCTGGACCAGAATTGCTGGATATGGATGATAAAAATATGCGAATCAGCATGAGTTTTCTTGAAGGTGATAAGTTAAGAGATGTCCTGCACAAGAATCATATTGAATTATCAAAAGAAATAGGAAGAAAAGTCGCAAAACTTCACGCAAATGACATAATCCACGCAGACTTGACTACATCAAACATGATTTTAGCTGATGAGATTCATTTCATTGACTTTGGATTGAGTTTTTTCTCAACAAAAGAAGAAGACAAGGCAGTTGATTTGCATTTGTTAGATCGTGCACTTGAGTCAAAACACTACGAAATCTATGAAGAATGCATCCATGCAGTTATGGAAGGATACAAAGAAGCTTATCCAGATGCTGAAAAAGTCCTGAAACGGCTGGAGAAAGTGCAGCTAAGGGGCAGAAACAAGAACAAGACAAATTAAGAGCCAGATAGTTTGTCTTTTTCAGTTTAGAAGCAAATCACATTAAGAAAGCATATTTGCTTCTAAATAAGAAAAAAGTTTAAATAAGGGTAAATTCTAATCTTCTAAAAAAGAGGAAAATGAGAAACTCACTAATAATACTTCTCATGGTTGTTTTAGTAGCTGCACTGGGCTTCATGATGCCTGCGCAGACAACAGGCATGGCGCCCACATTATCCCAATATCCCACATTCTTTGGCCCTGAATTTGATGCAGTAGTAATAAAGGGCAAGACAAGAGACATGGGCGAGATAACTGCAGCAAACCTGATAATAGAAAGACTGCCCCAGCAGTATATGCTCATGAAAAGAATCCGTCCAGATATAGTAGTGAGCCTGCCGCCAGAAGGGCTTGCAAACAGGGTATTTGTAGAAGATGAGATTGACTACAAGACAACAGACGCAATACTTGTTGGAATACCCTGCCATAATAAGGCAGTTGCAGAATTATTGAATGCGCAGGACTGCAGGACCTTTTTCCCGCCAGGAGAAGGATTTGTAAAACTGATGGACCAATACGGGCACACTTATCTTATAATAACCGGCCACAGTGACGGCGATGTATTGAATGCTGCAAGATATTTTCTTTCAGCTCTGCAGCTTGGAAAGCTTGACAGCAACCAGCTAAGCGTCAGCAGGCAGGCAGAAGGAACGCCATTAAGGGGAGCAAGAACAACACCAAGCGTGCGCACAACAAGAAAAAGAGAATTATCTGCGCTGGGAATGAGATTTTACATCGGATTTGAATAAAATTTAAATAACAGATATGCTTACTTGCATAAAAAAAGAGAGATAAAATGAAAATAAACACATTGTTCATTGCAGGAGTTGCAATATTGATACTGGTGATACTGATTGTGCCAGGAAGAACCGGGCTGTCGGTATTTCAGGATTATACATTATCAGGATATCCTTATTATTTCTTCACAGGACATACATTCAATGCAAACATAATAAAAGGAGGCACACGACTTGACGGCGGTGAAATAAATGCAATTAACGGCATAATCAAAATGCTGCCGTATCTTTACAAGTCAGGAAAGCCTTTTGACGGAACATATCAAGTACGAGTGTATCCGCAGGAATTTCCAGTGAAAACAATCGGAGAGAGGAACTTTGATTACCGGATGAGCAATGGAATTGTGGTAGGAACACCATGCAACAATCCTCTTGTCGCGACACTATTAGGCGTAAAAGGAAACTGCAGGGATTATTTCCAGCCAAAACAAGGGCTCATAAAAGTAGTGCAGGCATACAGCCATATCTATGTTGTAATCACCGGCTATAGCGGAGAAGAAGTGCAGGCAACAGCAGAACTCTTTAACAAGTACGCGATGGAAGGCCGGCTAAAAGGAACAGAGATACCGACAAAAACAAGGATTATGCGCCAGGCATTACGAGTTCCTGACTTATATCTTGGAGAAACCATAGGAAAAAGACTGCCAGCATATGGCGGGCGTTAATCAGCACCATGTTCCTTTAGATACTTTTCTATATCTGCCTTGTTTTCATCTGTCAAGGCAATTCTGTCCATGACTTCCTTGTTATGAAGATGTTCAATCACATCATATATTGTTAGAAGACTGAAAACAGGAATTCCATACTTGGCCCAGAAAGTCCTGGCAGCGCTTTTTTTGTTAATTGTGCTCTCTTTTCTATCCAAAGCAACAACAACAGCATCAATGCTGGATTTTTCTTCTGTGCTGCGAAGTATAGAAAGCCGAGCATCTTCAATTGACTTGCCTGTTGAAAAAGCATCATCAAGAATCAAGACAATATCATCTTTAGTTGGTGTGTAGCCCAGGAAATCACTTGCATCACCATGCTCTTTTTTTTCTTTTCTTGCAGAACTGACCTTAATACTAAAACCCATTTTATTCTCGCACTGCATTGCAGTTGCATTTGCTATAGGGATTCCCTTGTAAGCAGGGCCAAACAAGCAGTCAGGTATGCTAATCTTCTCTTCTTCAACCAAGTGATTGATGAAACTTGCATAATAATTTCCTAATGTCACCAATCCTGGACCGCCATTTATCTGGCCCAGGTCCAAGTAATACGGAGAAATTCTTTTGCTTCTCAATTCAAACTTTCCAAATCGCAATGCATTCTGCGCAAACAAAAATGATGCAAAATGCAGTTTATAATCCGGATCCATAATTCCACCACATGTGCAGAAAAAGGGCATCATTAATAAGATTTGCGGAGAATTATGGGTTATACATTTTTGCAGGCCATTTATCAACCTGTTGCATAAAGGCCTCATATGCTTTTGAGATTGAACCATGTTCTTGAACTGCAGAAGATAATACAGCAGCTCCAGTTAGTAGAATGCCTGCAAGCACAGCTCTTGCGCAATTTCTTATTGATTTGTATTCGCCAGCTACCATTTCAATAGGTCTTTCCATAGGTTTTTGACCGGTTAATGCGTGTGTAAAAATTTCGCAATCAGTTACAGGAGCATTTACTAAAACCTTTTCTAAATCCTTATCTTGTTTTTTTCCCATGATTCTAATAAGTACTCTAAAGTTTATAAAAAGGACGTCACTAATAAGGTTTGCGATTAATTTTGAATTGATTTAAAAAGAAAGATTTATATAAACGAAAATCAAAATTCTGTCTAAAATGAGAATCCCAAAAAACATACTGACATTTTTGGAAAAGCAAAGATTTTGTGTTCTTTCCACAAGCAGTCCAGCTGGTAAACCTGAGTCTGCTATAATGGCTTCTGTCTGGAAAGGCAAACAGATAGTTTTAGTTACATCCAAGAGCAGCAGAAAATATGTGAACCTAGTAAAGAACAAGAAAGTTTCTTTAGTGTATTCAGATGCAAAATATACTAAAGGAGCGCAGATTGACGGCATTGCAAAATTGATTCCAGAGAAAAAAGCAGCTGCACTCCAGAAGATGTTTATCAAGAAAAGGCCAGGAAGCGCTATTTACCTGAAGAAAAAGCCTTATGGTGACATGGTTTGGCTTATAATTACACCAAAATTAGTAAGATACTTCAGCAAATATGGCATGAAAATGGTTGAAGTAAGAAAATTACGGTGATACAACATGGCAAAAAAGAAAAGACAAAGTTATTGGAAAAAGAAAATAGCAATAATTCAATTCACCATAGGCGTTATTTTAGCTTTAATTAGTGCTGTGCTGATGTTCTTTGGAGTTCTTCCATTATCTGCAAGAATCACTATAGGCATCATAGGGATCGCATTGATTGCAACATCAAAATTCAGGCTGTTGAAATAAAAAGTTTCTATGGGGCTGGGAGGATTTTTCGGCGCAGAATATTATGCAGCCACTATAGGCAGGTTCTTTACATTCACTTGAGAAAGCGACTCTTTTGGTATTCTTTTGCTGACTTCCAGGAATTCTATCCCTAAAATGTTTCCGTCTTTGTCTAAATCAAGTATCGTGAAATCATCTATTTTCTTGTTCTTTGCAAATTCTCCCTTGCGAAGCTCTATATACAATGCATCTGCTTCTTTATCATAGTTTATTTCCATTTTATATCCAATATACGGTAATTACGTATATATTGTTTTCGGTTTTCTCGCAGCACACTTCAATTGTACCTCTCTGCAGTCTCTTTTGAAAATAGTATTTGCCGTGTTTCTTTATTGTTCTGTCTGGCTGTTCAATTGCCTGAATTGCTTCCTCTTTCAGTATTTTCCTCTTTCTAATTCTTTTTTCTGCATGTGCTGTGAAAATTATTTTCATAGCATAAATGGCGATTTTATTCTTTATATGCATTTGCCAGAAAAAACCGAAAATATTTCCTGGAAAATCGGAAGAATTTTGGTATTAAAATGGGGCTGGGAAGATTTGAACTCCCGATCACGTGCGCTCCGGTTGCATAAAAAAACCCCGGCACGTATCCTACCAAGATAGACTACAGCCCCGCAAGAGCTGATTATTTATCTGGTTTTATAAATATTTTGAGAATTTATTCAATGTATTTCTTTGCAATATCTGCAAGTCCATCCCTGAATTCCATGAACAGGCTCATTCTTTTTTTAGCCAAATGTTTTTTTGCCTGCTGCTCTTTCTTTATTTTGGTTACGAGGTCGTCATCTTCCTTGATTTTGTCAACGCGGGTCAGGTCAGATGCAGAAAGCACCACTTTCTTATGGTCTTTTTCTTCAATAAGCGATGCAAAAGAATAATCTGCTACAAGCTTTTTTACATCGTCTAAAAATAATCTGGCACCAGGATCAAAGATATCAACAATATCAAAAAGAACATAGCCGCTGGATACAAAGCAGTACTCGTCGCCTTTTTCATCTTCTTTATCAGGAAGTACTCTTCCCAGCATCGTCTTTACCTCATCTGCCATATATCCTGCGCGGCTCTTGACAGTCCGTAAGAAAGGAATCTTGTTTAGTGTGTAGATTAAATCTCTAATCAATGAATCTATCTTAGTGTAATTGATCTGCCTTTCCTTGTTTCTAGTGTAAAATTTCTCTAAAACTTCCATGAACCTGGGATATAAGACTCCCACATATCTTTCGCCCTCACCCGGTATTGCGATGTCATTGTTTCTTAGAATTATGCCCTGCAGCTCTACCCCTCCATCGCCTAAAGGAAGCAAAGGCCCGACAGATTTGTCATTTGCCGGCTTTTTTTCTTTAAGCTTGCCCACTAATGCCTGAAGTTCTGCCTTGACCTGCTCTGGATTTGAGGGCGCATCAGCATCAGGAAATATTACATAAAGAACATCTTTCTGCAGTTCCTGAACAGGACCGGCCTTGATTGTCTTGTTAAAGTCTATTTTACCATCAGAATATTGAGCAGCATAAGTGCGCCAGCCTTTCCTGCGAAACTTGGCTGATATTCTTTTTGCATTCTCTATAGAGTATCCAGTCACTTTTGCCCACCGAGAAGTATAAAAGGAAGTAAATATATAAATTTGTTGCAAAACTTTATATATGCAGGATGATTTGTAACTAGAAAGGCTTTCTAACAATACCTTTATAAATAGGTACTTGATAGGTTTAAACCATGGTGTTGGACAAATTAGGCGACAGTTTGAAAGGAACTTTGCAGAAAATAGCCAAGTCAATCTTTGTAGATGAAAAGCTAATCAATGAATTGATAAAAGACATCCAAAGAGCATTGCTGCATTCTGACGTCAATGTAAAATTAGTGTTTGAATTGACCAAAAAAATCAAGGAAAGGGCATTGAAAGAAGATGTTCCTCCAGGATTGACAAAAAGAGAGCACCTAGTCAATATTGTCTATGAGGAATTAGTGCAGTTCTTGGGCGGAGAAAAGGTTGAGCTGAACATCAAAGACAAGAAGCCAGACAAAATCATGCTTATCGGTCTTTTCGGCTCTGGAAAAACAACAACCGCCGGAAAGCTTGCAAAATACTTCACAAAAAGAGGAAAGAAAGTTGCTTTGGTTGGATTAGACATCCACAGGCCTGCTGCAATGGACCAGATAGAACAGGTCGGCAAGCAGGCAAATGTCCAGGTTTTCCTTAACAAGAAAGAAAAAGATCCTCTGAAAATCTACAAAGAGTTTGAGAAAGAATACCCAAAATATGATATCCTGATCATTGACACAGCAGGAAGAGATGCTTTAAGCAAGGACTTGATTGATGAATTAAAGAAAGTGTATGATTTAGCAAAGCCAGATGAAAATTTATTAGTGATTTCTGCAGACATTGGGCAGGCTGCGCAAAGGCAGGCAGAGACATTCCACGAAAGCGCAGGTATCACAGGTGTTGTCGTGACCAAGATGGACGGCACTGCAAAAGGAGGCGGTGCATTATCTGCGTGCTCTGTCACAAAAGCACCTATCAAGTTCATCGGCGTAGGAGAAAAGATTGATGATCTAGAGCATTTCAACCCTAAAGGATTTGTTGGAAGGCTTTTAGGAATGGGTGACATTGAAGCTCTGCTAGAGAAAGCAAAAGAAGCAATAACAGAAGAAGAAGCAAAAGACATGCAGGCAAAATTATTGAAAGGAGAATTCACATTGGTTGACTTATATTCTCAGATGGAAGCCATGAAAAAAATGGGTTCTTTGGGAAAGATAATGGAAATGATTCCAGGAATGGGGCAGTTAAAGCTTCCAAAAGAAGCATTGAATGTCCAGCAGGGCAAATTAAAGACCTGGAAGCATGTAATGGATTCCATGACAAAGAAAGAACTAGAGGATCCTACAATAATTGACGCTTCAAGGATTGACAGGATTGCAAAAGGAGCAGGCATATCTGCTTCTGACGTAAGAGACCTGTTAAAACAATACAAGCAAAGCAAGAAATTAGTGAAGATGCTCAAGGGCGGAGCTGATTCGCCTGAAAAACTTATGAAGAAATTCAAGGGAAAGATGCCTAAAGGCATGAAATTCTAATGCTGCGCTACGTTCTGCTGTTAAAACCGCTTGGCTTTCAGATTTATCAAATCAGGCAGATGTATCTGTGAACTCCGCAGGCAGCATTCTAGAAAAGTTTTTATATACAACAATTCTTTTGTATTTTTATGACAAAAGAAGAGGTGCAAAGGTTAGTTCTTAACAGCCAGAAAGAGCTAGCCAAGCTTCTGTCTGAGATAAAACAACTTCTGCCAGCATATAAAGGCATTCCAGGGCATTGGACAGAAATAATAACTAAAATCACCGGCAGCAATGCAAAACAAGGCCTGTTGCAAAAGATTTCAGCAGCGCAAAGCAGTGTTTGCGGATTGCAGGGTTATGATACAAGCATAGAATTGCACGAGCTTGCAGCAGATTTAGAAAAAGACTTCAAAAGACTCAATAAAATAAACAACCTGATAACAAATGAATTAGTTCTTGCAAGAGAAAAGCCAGAAATAAACGCTATTCTTGATGATATTGAAATGTTTTGCAGTAATTAACCTTGCAAAGCACATTTTTTACAGGTCTTTTCAGCGTGATTATTGAGGATTTTGATTGCCATGTCTTCTGATATCTGGCCTCTTGTCATGGATTGTTCTGCAGATTCAACAAGGCTGTAATATGCATTTTCCTGCTCAGTCAAGTTCATCCCGTCTGGGCAGAAGCAAGGCGGTTCCAGCTTGTCTAATAATGTAAGGTTATACTCCTGCACAGCAAACCCCGTAAATTCTGTCTGCAAGCCAAACATGCCAAGCAAAGCTATTGCCAGGAAGATGTAGAAAGCATGCTTATACCTCATTTTTACTGAATAAATGCAGGATTTGTATTTAAATGTTGCTGATAAGATTGCGCTGGCGCTGGAATCAAACTCGAATCAGAGATTCTCGTAGCACACAAAACCTGCGGTTTTGTGCGTTTCACCACGCAGTGCTTTGAACCCGCAGAGCCTTCCGGCTAAAGAGTTCTAAGCTCTTCGGAATAACCAGGTTATCCGACCGCGGCATTTCAAAAGTTTTATATAGAACCAGTACATTTTAACTATTGGTTCTAAGCTCTTTGAATGCCGGTTATCCGGCTTTTATTTTTGTTATTTTTATTCTTTATATGCATTTGTCAGAATTTTCTGCAACTTTTCCAATAAAACCGCAAAAATTGCAGGATTCCTCGAAAATATTTTCTGAAAAATAGGGCTGGGCGCAAAATTTATATACTACCCCAAAATACTAACAAAATATGACAAACTTGGTGGTTAAAGGAAATTTAGAAGATTTGCCTGTTTTTGATAAGGCGCCTATCTTTGATTCAGACGCAGAAATTTTTGAAGAAGCAAGGATTGTTTACCAAAAAACACGACCAGATAAACAGCCTCCAATTCGAATACAGGCATATGGCGGAGTAATTGGCCGTAATCCGGATTGCAGCAGAATTTATCTCCTTCGAATAATCACGGAAAGAGAAGATGGAAAAGATGGCCTGCATGTTCATCCTGCAGATTTAAAAGAGATTCCTGTTGACAGCATTGAATCCTATGTTGTTTTAGGAGAGCAAGCAAACAGAGCATTGCCTTCTTAATTTTGCTTCTTCAGTTCTAATAAATAATAAAATTTATATAACCAACAATTAAAAATCAACTAGAGGTGATAATATGGTTCATTACATAGCAATCTTTTTAGGAGTTCTTACAAGAACAATAGTTCCATATCTGGTAAAGCTGAAGAAAAAACCTAAACTTAAATGGGAAAATAAATATTTAATCTCAGCAGGAGCTGGCTTGATCCTGACATTCATAATAGCTTATATTGTTTCAATACAGATATCTACAGGATTGACAGCAGCAGGAGAGTTCTTTGCAGCTTTTACCTTGCAGGACTTGAGCAGGAATGTGCAGAAGATGTTTGAGTGAGAGTTTTAATTATTTTAATTTATTTAAACGCTCAACCATTGCATTAAAAACTTTATTTTTCTTTTCTCTTGATAAAGAAAACAATACTTTTTCTATCATTGTTCTTGAAACAGTGAAAATATAATTTAGTTTTATGACACTGTCCTTTGCAGCTCCTTCTTTTTTTGTGAGAGAAACTCCCTTCATGTCTTTATTGCTCGTTATTCCTGCAACAACAACATTGTTAAATTCTTCAAACAAGATAACAGCAGGCCTTACCTTTATCTCAAAAGTATCTATGAACTGTATCTGTGTGAGAACTACATCTCCTGCATTAAAGATTTTCCCAGGCTTCATCTTCCTTATTGTCCCACAATTCCTTCATCTTAGGCTGTTGTATCTTATGGAGGAACTCGTCGTATTGATTCCTTTTTTTCAATGTCTTGACTACTTGAATCATATGGCGTATTAATTCGTTGTATGTCTGTCTCGGATACTCCTTTACTTCCTGCAGAGCCTTTACAATTGATTTATCCAGTTGTATTGTTGTTGGAATCATTATATATCATCTATAGTTAATATATAATTAGTTATATATAAAGCTTTTCTTTTTTTAGTCTAATGGGCTTTTTATTGCAATCATTTTCGGCCTTAATGCATGCGAATATCCAAGAGTTGTTTCTGGCCTTACATGGCCTAAAAGTGCCTGGACAGATGTTACATCTATTCCTGATTCAAGCAGATGCGTTGCAAATGAGTGCCTGAACATATGAGGATGCAGTTTTTTCTTTATTTTTGCTTTTTTTCCTGCAATTCGGACTATTTCCTGCACTGTTCTCGTGCTTAATGGCCCTTTTCTTCCTTGAAAAAGCCAGATTGGTTCTTTGACACAATATGCTTGTAATTTTTGCTTTAATGTTTGCGGTATTATGAAAGGCCTGTCTTTGTTTCCTTTTCCTCCTCTCACCCACCCGATGTTTTCTTCAAAAGAAAAATCATTTGTTTTCAGCCTGGTTACTTCCCGCACCCGCAATCCCGCCCCATACATCAATGAAACAATTAGCTTATGCTCCTGATTCTCAATCGCAGATAAGACTCTGTTAATTTCTTCCTTTGTAAGATATTCCGGTTTTCGGACTGGTGTTTTTGCATATCTGATCTTCAGATAACAAGCCTTGTGCAGAACTTGTATCATCATGAATCTCAAAGCATTATGAGCTACATTTAACGTGCTTCCTGAAACTTCTTTTTCCTCCAGATGATAAAGAAATTCTCTTACATCTTTTTTTGAAAACTCTCTTATTTCCTTGTCTTTGTTTGCCAGCAGAAACTTTCTCACATAAAACAAGTAGGTCTTCACAGTTCTTGGTGAAAGCTTTCTTCTGAGCATTTCCCGCTTCATATTGTATAAGATGTCAACTGTCATACCTAGAAAAAGAGATTTTCTTCTTAATATGCCTACTGTCAGGAAAACCGAAAATCCATTAGCTAAGCCGTAAAACCGCCAGAAAAGCCCTTTAAACAGCTTCAGAAACCGAAAATCCTGCTAAGCAAGCGAAATATCTTCAAGCCCTAAAATCCTTTCTAAAGCCCTTAAAACTGCTAATTCGCGCATTCATCTCATCCCAGAATTCATTTGTAAACATCTTTTCTGTGATCAAAACAGTTTATAATAATCTTGTCTTTTTCTATTCTATAAATTATCCTGAATGGCGGAATTCTTATGCTGCGATGGCCTTTAAGGTTGTACTGCAATGGTTTTCCAGATTCTGGAAGTGATCCTAACTTCTTTAAATGATTGATAATTTTTATTCTT
>JGI10211J14876_10001167_pt1 | contig 11552 bp, 13 predicted proteins | sample Etolagsediment_FD_14876 | JGI IMG/M metagenome (IMG submission 14876)
GAGCAGCTACTGTAGTAGGCCCTATAATTAAAGCGTGTGGACATGAAATAGTTGCTGTGTTGAATGATAATATTCCTGTAGGTCAATCGGAAGGTAGATTTGTTAAATATAATATATGTGGAACTTCTCAGGATATACGGAGATATCTAATTGGTGATAGAAAACTTATACTTACAATGATGACGATGAAGGATAAGCGTGGTGTGTGGGACAAATTTGTAAGTTTAAATGTACCAGATGATAAATTTGCGTCAGTTATACATCCAACATCTATAATACCACAAGATGGTAGTTGTAAAGTTGGATGTGTAATTATGGCTCCTCTTTCTCAATTAAGTCCTGGTGCAGAAATTAAAGACAATTGTATTTTATATGGTAATTCATTTATTGGGCATGATTCTACTCTTGAGAGGTACGTAGTGGTTGCTAATAATGCTAGTATTCAGGCAAGAGTGCATATAGGTCGTGGTGTTCATGTAGGATCTAATTCTACTATTTTATCTGGTTTAAAAATAGGTGAATTCTCTTTAATAGGTGCTGGATCAGTTGTTACTAAAGATGTACCACCAGACACTATTGTTGCTGGTGTTCCTGCTAAACCATTAAATAAATAGGAGGTTTTTATTATGTCTAAAAAATTTGCTTTATTAGGTGCTGCTGGTTATATAGCGCCTCGTCATATGCAATCTATTAAAGATACTGGCAATGATTTAGTTGTTGCCCTTGATCCACATGATGCTGTTGGAGTTTTAGATAATTATTTCCCTGATTGTAAATTTTTTATGCAAACTGAAAAATTTGATAGGCATATTGTAAAGAATGAAAATTTAGATTTTATTACAGTTTGTTCTCCTAATTATTTACATGAATCACATTGTAAGTTAGGTATGAGACTAGGTTGCGATGTAATATGTGAAAAACCCCTAGCTACTACAATAAGTAATTTGGACCAATTGAAAAAGGTAGAAATTCAAACAGGTAAAAGGGTTTATTCTATTTTACAATTAAGACTTCATCCAAGTGTTATGTTATTTAAGAATACATTAGATATGAATAAAAGATATGATGTGGATTTAAAGTATATTACTCCAAGGGGTCCTTGGTATTTTCAATCATGGAAAGGACAGGTTGGTAAATCTGGTGGAATAGAAACTAATATAGGTATTCATTTTTTTGATTTGTTGATATGGTTGTTTGGAGAAGTGGTTACATTTAAAATAGAAAAAAAGAGTGATAGGTTGTCGATAGGTACTTTAAATTTAGAGAGAGCTAATGTTAGATGGTATTTATCTTTAAATAAAGAAGACTTAGCATGTGAATACATATCATTTTATAGAAGTATGTTTGTGGATGGTGAAGAGATAAAATTTGACAATGATTTTTCTAATTTACATATTGAATCTTACAAACAGATTTTGTGTGGTAATGGGTTTGGAATAGATGATGCAAAACCGGCAATTAAATTAGTACAGGAGATAAGAGAATCGTGATATATTTGGTAGTAGGGGCACGTCCAAATTTTATTAAAATATCGGCTATTTCAAGAGCTTTTAATAAACTAGGTTTTTTAGATTATGAGATAATTCATACTGGGCAGCATTACGATTATAATATGAATCAAATATTTTTTAATGAGTTAGATTTAAAAGATCCATATAGGCATTTAGGTGTTGGATCTGGCCCACATGGTCAACAAACTGGTAGAATTATGGAGCAGTTTGAGGAAATTTGTATGAAAGAAATGCCAGATATGGTTTTTGTTGTTGGTGATGTAAATTCTACGGTTGCAGCATCATTAGTTGCGTCTAAATTACATGTTTTAGTTGTACATCAAGAAGCTGGTATGAGGTCATTTGATATGAGTATGCCAGAAGAGGTTAATAGGATAGTTACAGACCATGTTTCTAATATTTTATTTCCTATAGCTCCGATAGATAAACGAAATTTGTTTAATGAAGGTATAAAGAAAGGTGTTTATTTAGTTGGGGATCCTATGATTGATAATCTTTTATATTATAGTAAATTAATTGAAAAAAAGTGTTTAAATGATTATTTTTTAGTTGAATTACACAGACCTTCAAATGTAGATAGTTATGAAAATTTGTCAGAGATTTTTATTGCTTTGAATAGATTATCAGATATTACTAATGTTATATTTACTATACATCCACGTACAAAGAAAAAGATAGATGAGTTTAATTTGTGGAAACTTTTAACTAAAGTGAATTGTATAGACCCACTTGGATATATTGATTTTATAAAATATATGAAATGTGCTTCGTGTGTTATTACTGATTCTGATGGTATTCAACAGGAAACCTCTATATTGAATGTATCTTGTTTAGCTATAAGAGATACATCTAATGTTGAGTATACTATTAAATATGGTACTACTACATTATCTAAGGTGAGTAGTAAGGAGATTTTTAATAAAGCTATGTTAAAATTTAGTAAGTCAGAAAAGAATAGTTTTCCAGTAAAATTAAGAAGATTGAATGATGGTAAAGCTTCAGATAGAATGGTTAATATTATTTATAAATATTTAAACAAGTAAAGGAGAATAGTTATGGCTGAATTTGATCTAAGTAATCCGTATTCAGAAAGATATGAAAGTAGTGATGATAGTCCTATACATTGGGATACACAGTTTGGTAAAAATGTTAGTATAGGACATGGGGTAGTAATTGAGAGGGGATGTGTAATATGTGACAATGTAAAAATTGGGCATAATTGTGTTATTAAATCTGGTGTTAGAATAAGTAAAGGTAAAGTTGTCGAGGATCTTACTGTAGTTAGGAAAAGTATATAAAGGAGATAATATTATGGAAAATATAGGTATTATAGGGTTTGGTTTTATTGGCAAGGCTTTAGCTCATGGATTTTCTTTGCATGCTAATATTAAAATTTATGATAAATATGATAATCAATATGATACATTAGAAGACACTGTTAATAGTTCAGACTTTATATTTATAGGTGTGCCAACACCAATGAATGATGATGGCAGCCAAGATCTATCTAATATAGGAGATGCTGTAGACAATGTAGTAAGAGTAGCAACATCACGTAAGATTATTATTTAAAAAGTACTATTGTGCCTGGTACCACGAGACAGTATAGTAGAAGGTATAAAAATCATGATTTTGTATTTAACCCAGAATTTCTTACTGAGCGATCTGCTAAATTAGATTTTATTAATTCGGCAAGAATTATTTTGGGCGGTAGAAAGAAAGTTACAACTATGGTGGAAAAGATGTATAGAACAAGATTTACACACACTCCTATTTATAAAACAACATGGGAGGGTGCCGAGGTTGTGAAGTATATGGCTAATTCATTTTTTACTGTTAAAATCTCTTTTCTAAATGAAATATATGATATAGCAAAATATATAGGTGTGCCTTATGAAGATTTGAGGGATATGTGGCTTGCTGATCAAAGAATAGGCAATAGCCATAGCGATGTTCCTGGCTATGATAATTTTAGAGGCTACGGTGGAAAATGTGTGTTGCCTTCCGCAGAAATTAAATCTAGTGTTGGCACTGTTATAACTATGGAGAGGCTTTACAATTTGAAAAAACGAGGAACTAAAGTACTTATTGAATCTTGTTTAGCAGATTTAAGAAAAATTAATTATAAGAAAGTGAAATCTGTAAATAGAAGATTTGTAGATGAAGAATTATATAAATTTGAAACGGATAATGGAAATTTTGTTTGTACTGAGGATGAATTATTACCCATTATAAAAAACGGCAAAATTGTTGTGGTTTATGCAAAAGATGTAAATTCTTCAGATTTATTAATCACAAAAGGGGTGGTTAAATGTGGGATTTGTGAAAGAGTGTTTTCTAGTCTACGATCTCTTTCTGTTCATATAAGAAAATGCCATAGAATATCATCTAAAGAATATTATGATAAATATATGCGAAAAAATAAAGAAGGAATATGTGCTCATCCTGATTGTTCTAATCCTACGTATTTTAATGGGATAGGAAAAGGTTACGCAAAATGCTGTAGCCATCGGTGCTCAAATAATCTTCCTGAATTGTTAGAAAGAAACAGGAAACATACCAAACTTCTTTGGGAAAATGAGGAATATAGGAACAAAGTATTAATTGGAGTACAAAAGGCTTATGATAATGATCCAAATATTGGAATTAGACGTTCTATTACTATGAAGAAAAATAAAAGAAATGTTGGTGGAAAGAATGGAATGAAGCGAATAGAGGCGAGAAAGAAAGTTTCTGAATTTAAAAAAGAGTTATTAAAAGACCCAAATGAAAGAAGAAAGTTAGCTTTACAAAGTAGTAAAGCTTGGAAGAATGGGAAATTTGAAGGCGTGAAAGTAGGTCGTTGTAAATGGTACTCATATAAACACTCAAATGGAAATCTATATAAAGTACAAGGAACATGGGAATTATCTTTTATAAAATGGTTGGACGAGCAGGATTTAAGTTTTAAATGCCATAAAGGCAGAATTTCATATATACTTGGTGGTTTAAAGAGAAGCTATTATCCAGATTTTTGGATCGATGCCTGGAATTGTTTTGTTGATGTTAAATGTAAATATCGTTTTAATAAAGAGAAGCATGAAGCTATTATTAATAGCAATCCCAATTTAGAATTGAAACTTTTGTTTAAGGAAGATTTGAAACAATTAGGAGTGAATATAAAATGAAAGAGTTAAAAATTAATAGGATATCTAAAGTTCAATATAAGGGTTATGTATATAATTTAGAATTAGAAAGCGCAGAGGACGAAGATGATTTGTTTTGGATTGAGCAAAAAACTGGGATAGTGGCACATAATTGCTTTCCGAAAGATGTTCAAGCTTTCATTAAATGGGCTGAAGACAGTAAATTAGATTTGGATATGTGTAAAGCTGCTGATAAGGTAAACGAAAGAGTTAGAGAAGTTAAAGATTGGCTAGATATTAAAGGGGCTACATCTAAGAACGACTATAAATTGTAGGGAGGATAAATAACTTTTGAGACATCCTGCTAAATATACGGATTGTTTATTACCTATTTTTTCTATATATTTGAATTATATGGATAAAGTACTTGATCCATTTGCTGGTACAGGTAAGTTACGGGAGGTTTTGCCAAATGCAGTTTTGTTAGAAATTGAACAAGAGTGGGCGGCTATGAATAAATCTATTGTTGCTGATTCTCAGTATATGCCTTTTCGTACTGGTACATTTGATGCTATTTGTACTTCGCCTACTTATGGTAATAGAATGGCAGATCATTTTAATGACCATCAGTTACATAAAAATTATGTAAGAAATACTTATAGACATTGTCTTGGTAGACCTTTAAATAAAAATAATTCTGGTAGAATGCAGTGGGGTAAAAAATATAGAAATTTACATATTAATGTTTGGAAAGAGTGTAGAAGAGTTTTAAAAAGAAATGGTTTATTTATATTAAATATTAGTGATCATATTAGACTAGGGAAACATATAGAAGTGTCAAGTTGGCATGTTAAAGTATTAGAAATACTGGGATTTAGAATGTTAAAAAGATATGATATAAAAACTCCTAGGCAAAAAATGGGAAGAAATTCAGAATTAAGGGTAGATTGTGAATATGTTTTTATTTTTACAAATATATATGGAGGTAAATATTTATGAAAGCTTTAGTTACTGGTGGTGCTGGGTTTATAGGATCTAATTTGGTGGATAAATTAATAAGTAATGGAAATGAGGTAGTTATTATTGATAATTTAGTAAGTGGAAAAAAGGAATACGTAAATTCAAAAGCTGAGTTTCATAAATTAGATATTAGAAATTTAAATGATATAAAACCACTTTTTAATGATATTGATTGTGTATTTCATTTAGCTGCATTAGCAAGAGTACAACCTTCTATAGAGGACCCTGTGGCATTTAATGATGTAAATGCTAATGGGACTCTTAATGTTTTAGTTGCATCTAAAACTGCTAATGTGAAGAGAGTTGTGTATAGTTCTTCTTCATCTGTTTATGGAGATAGCACTGTGATACCATTAAAAGAGGATTTGAAGTTAGATCCTATAAGTCCATATGCTTTGCAGAAATATATAGGTGAATTATATTGTAAATTATTTAGTGATATATATAATTTACCAACTGTTTCTTTGAGGTATTTCAATGTATATGGTAAACGACAAGCATTAGAAGGTGCGTATTGTTTGGTAATGGGTATTTTTGTTAATCAAAGATTAAATAACAAATCTATGACTATTACTGGTGACGGTGAGCAGCGACGAGATTTTACAAGTGTTATTGATGTAGTAAATGCTAATATTTTAGCTTCGCAAAGTAAAAATGTTGGTAATGGTGAGGTTATAAATATTGGAAATGGGGAAAATAAAAGTGTTAATGATATTGCTAAATTAATAGGAGGTTCTACTGTGAATATACCTCCAAGAATAGAGCCTAGAGAAACTTTAGCTGATAATTCGTTAGCTAAACAATTATTAGGATGGCAACCTACAATTAAAATTGAAGAGTGGGTACAGATATATAAAAAAGAGGTGGGATTGTAATGAATGAATTAAAAGATAAGTTTAGTAAAATGAGAATATTAGTTATTGGTGATATTATGTTGGATAGATATATATTTGGGGATGTTTCTAGGATATCACCAGAAGCTCCTGTACCTGTTGTGGAGATTAATAATGAGATAAAAAAGCTTGGTGGTGCTGCTAATGTGATACATAATTTAGTTACTTTAGGGTCTAAGCCATTACTTTGTGGTATAGTTGGTGCTGATGTTAATGGCGGAGAGATATTAAGAGAATTAGATAAGTTAGATGTTGATATAAGGCCTATTATAATAGATGCTGATAGACCTACTACTGTTAAAACTAGGTTAATAGGTAATGGGCATCAAATAGTGCGGTTTGATAATGAAAGTAGAGAAAATATTGGAAATAATGGCATCGATAGTGTTGTCAGTTTTGTAAAAGACAATATAGAGCATGTTGATGGTATAATAATATCAGATTATGATAAAGGTGTTATTTCTTATAGACTTATGTCTGAGATATTTAATACAATTACTGAGAGAAAATTCATTGTTTCAGATCCACATAAGAATAATTTTGAATCCCACAAGTATGTTAATTTAATTACACCTAATAAAGATGAAGTTAGTGCTTTTTGTGGTTTTAGTATAAAAAATGATAAAGATATGGAATTTGCTGTTAAAAAAATATTTCATAAATTAGTTTGTGGGTCTGTGCTTATTACAGAAGGTAAAGATGGTATGACGCTTTTTGAAGGTGATAAAAAAAGTGTGCATATACCAACAGCAGCTAAAGAAATATTTGACGTATCAGGGGCTGGTGATACTGTAATATCGACGATCTGTTTAGCTATATCCTCTGGTATGGACTTAGAATCATCTGTTAGATTAGCAAACTCTGCTGCTGGAGTAGTGGTTGGTAAAATTGGAACAGCTACTATTAGTATAGACGAATTAGAAAAAGAGGTATTATAAATGAATACAAATAAAGGACTTTGGGGCAAGGAAAAATGGGTTACAAATATTGAAAAACATTGTGCTGAAATACTTTATTTAGAGAAATGATATAGATATAAAAGGTTGTATGAGGGGGTAATTATATGTCAGAAGTAGAATATTTCGGCAAAAATGCTCGGCTTATTGTTAGCGAAATAGATGGTGTGTTATCTAATGGGGATATAACTATAGATGAGATAGGAAATGTATTAAATAAAACATTTAACAGTAAAGATTTTGAGGCGATAAATGAGTTAAAAAAATATTTTACTATAGTTTTTCTTTCGTCGGATAATAGAATAAATTATAATTTCTGTAGAAGAAAAAATTATCCATTTTATTGGGCTAAAAATGAAGAGGAGAAGTATAATAAGTTAATAGAAATATTAAGAAGATACTCTTATACGCCAGATGAGACTATTTATTTAGCTTCTATGGTTTCAGATAGGAAATGTATACGATTGATTCCTGAGTCACTTTGTCCTGGCGATGCGGGTGAATATTTAAAAAATATTTGTTTTGCTAGTTTTATAAAAAACAGTGGTCGTGGAGTATTTTTAGAATTATTGTATTTATTAAAAGACAGAATAAAAAATATTAGAAATTCTGGATAATTATATAATTTTTAATGAAATTTTATATATTTTTTGTTAAAAAATAATAATTTAATCTAGCAAAGTTTAAATTTTATTCTATAATAATGGTGTAAAGGGAAGGAGAGGATATTATGATAATTAAACGGGGGGTAGGAGATCTTAATAAGATATATCGACCTTGTACAATTAAAGAATTTATAGGTAATAATACTGTAAGAAATATAATAAGGGTTGGTATTGAAGATGGTACTTTGCCACATAGTATTCTATTTACTGGAATAAGTGGTACTGGTAAGACTACCATGGCTAGAATTATTGCCTTGGGATTAAATTGTAAAAATGGTCCGACAGCAAATCCTTGTTGTCAGTGTTCTTCTTGTAAAGCCATACTTGATTCAAATTCCTTTTCAGTTATAGAGGTTGACGGAGCTAGAACAGGAAATGTGGATATTATGAGAGAAATTTTGAATAATTTACCTTCCGCTCCACTTTCAGATGATAGATATAAAGTTTTAATTATAGATGAAGCTCATAATCTTAGTACTAAATCACAGAGTAGTTTATTAAAAACTTTAGAAGATAATATGAGACATGTTTATATAATTCTTTGTACTAATGAACCTGGAAAATTGAAAGATGTTACCTTAAATAGATGTAAAACCATAAAATTTGGTAGGTTGTTAGATAAAGACGTATATAAATTAGTTAAAGAAGTTGCTGAGTTTGAGGGGATGAATTATAATAAAGAGGTTTTGAATTATATAGTGGAAGAATCGTATGGTATTCCAAGACAAGCTTTATCATACTTACAATTAGTAGCTGCGGAAAATTCTTGGACTAAAGACGCAGCTTCTTTAATTATAAGTGCGGGTTTAGAAGCAGATCAAGTTGAAGTTTTTGAGTTTTGTAAGGTTTTATTGAGAGGTGTTTGGAAAGAGATATTGATTGCATTAAAGAAGATAAAGAATGTTCCTACGGAAAGTATAAGAATAATAATTAATGGTTTTATGGCAGGATGTTTGAAAAATAGTAAAAATATGATAGAAGCTAAGAAGTTTTCTAGAATATTGGATGTTACAAGTACTCCATATTATGTTCCAAAACCGGAGCACATGTTGTTAAATGATTTATTTAAAATTGTATTGATACTAAGAGGTGAGAATGTCTAATATAGTAATTGATAACTCATTAAGTAAGTTTCCTATACCCAAATATGAATATATAACTAATAGTGAGGACGCAATTAAGGTATTGGAAAAAATAGAAAGATTTCCAATATTAGAAGTAGATACCGAGACCACTGGTCTTGATGCTTTAGTAGATAAAGTTGTGTTATTGCAAATAGGTGTTGTTGGTAAGGCTTTTGTATTTGATGTTAGGGAAGGTAATGTAGATGCTAAAATTTTTAAACCATTATTAGAAGACGACCAACATTTAAAAATATTGCAAAATGCTTTATTTGATTATAAAATGTTGAAAACTAATTTTGGTATAGAAATTAATAGGATATATGATACTATGCTTGCAGAACAATTATTATTTTTAGGATTAAATCCCAAATCTAGTTTACAATACTTAGTTTCTAAATATTTTTATTTAAATATGCAAAAAGATATAGGATCATCTTTCAAGAAATATAATCAAGAATATCAAGAATTTCAATTATGTTATGCGGCTAGTGATGTTAGTGTGTTGAAGGACATTTATAGTTTACAACTAAATCAATTAAAACAACACGGGTTAATGAGAGTTGCTAGATTAGAATTTGAATTTGTTAAATCATTAGCAGAAATGGAGATTAATGGTATAATCTTAGACACTAATAAGTGGAGAAGTATTATAGATGATATGACCATTGAAAGAGATCATTTAAGAAATAGAGTATCTGAGATGATTAGTCCTACTATAGACCAAAACACTTTATTTGGTGTTTCGTTATTAAATTTAGATAGTCCTATGCAATTAGTGAAGGGTTTAAATTCTTTGGGAATTCCTGTTAATAGTACTGATGTTAAAGTGTTGTCAAAATACAAAAAACATCCTGTAGTTGAAACTTTGTTAAATTATAGGAAGTATGAAAAGTTTGTTACTACTTATGGTGAAACATTAATTGGAAAGATACATTTTAAGACAGGTCGTTTACATACGGATTTTAATCAAATGGTAAGTACTGGTAGATTAAGTTCTAGGGATCCGAACCTTCAAAATATTCCACATGATCAAAAGTATAGGTCTTGTTTTGTGGCTAAGCCTGGGTATAAACTTGTATGTTCAGATATGAGCCAAGCTGAGCTAAGGATTTTAGCTGATTATTCAAAAGATCCAGCATTTTTATATGCGTATGCAAATGGATATGATTTACATACTAGAACTGCTTGTGATGTATTTGGTGTAACTGAAGAAGAGGTGAAGAAGGATAAAAATTTGGATGATGGTAACCCTGATAAAAAGAGATATAGAGATTTCACTAAAACATTGAATTTTGGATTGTGTTATGGCCTTAGTAAAGTGGGGTTAGCCAATAGGTTAGGTATTGCAGAGAATAAAGCCCAGGATTTAATAAATGCATATTTTTCTAAATATAAAAAGGTTAAAGAGTTTTTAGATAAATCTGCTAAATTAGCTGTTATGAATAGATATAGTACTAGTGTTAGTGGGAGAAAAAGATTTTATGAATTGCCAGATCCAAGTGATCCGTCTTTTAATAAGATTAAAGGGTCTGTAGAAAGGGCTGGAAAAAATATGAGGATTCAATCTTCAAATGCTGATACTATAAAACAAGCTATGATTTATATTGTGGATAGGATTAAAAATTATGATGCCAAATTATTATTAATGGTACATGACGAGGTAATAGTAGAGACAAGAGAAGACCAAGCTGAAGAAGTATCTAATATAGTATCTTCTTGTTTAGTAGATGGTTTTGCTGAATTTTTTAAAACTGTTAAGATGGAAGCTGACGCTTTAGTTGGTGATTATTGGATGAAAGGATGATTAAGGAGATAAAATGCTTGATAAAAACTTTGATTATGTAGGTAAAAGGTTTGTAGTAAATGAGAGTTTTAGGCCATTATGTTGTGGAAAGATTTTCGAGCCTGGTGAAATTTTAAAAGTACGAAAACAACCTTCACCTAATAGGTTATATATTGTTGTAAAGAAAGGATGTCCCATCAATAGTTGCCATAATGTAAAAAGGTCTACTTTAAATAGGTGTTGTGAATTAAAGGATAAGGAAATATAATTATGAAAGTAAAGATAAAGAAATTACATAAAGATGCTATAATACCTACTTATGCTACTGAAGGATCGGCGTGTGTTGATTTATATACTATTGAAGATTATATATTTAAACCTAATGAGTTTGTTAAATTTGTTAGATTTGGTATATCAATAGAGATACCAGAAGGTTATTATGGTGAGATTTATAATAGAAGTGGTTTATCTGCTA
>JGI10211J14876_10001168_pt1 | contig 11551 bp, 23 predicted proteins | sample Etolagsediment_FD_14876 | JGI IMG/M metagenome (IMG submission 14876)
CATTTGCGATGTTACTCATGATTGGTGGAATGCTTATAACTCCTTTACTAATTTTTTTAGTGATGGTTTTATGTAAATCACCATATTAAAGGATAAAAGGAAAGATGAAACTAAAGAAAAAGATACAATTAATAAAAAATATTCTTTTTGATAATTTTGATGAAGATGATTTATCAGAACAAGGAGTTTTTATTACAAAACCCACACCCCCACCAACAACAATTCACGGAGTTTATATAAGACCCATTACTATAAAAAATGATAAATCTACTTGCGATTATTGTGGAAAAAATCATGGGGGGGTAGATTTATATGTATGCCATTATTGCGGTTGGCATTTTTGTGATAAGTGTAGGTTACCTGAAAATCATATGTGTGGTGGGAAACTTAAATCCCCTTTAAAGGGGGGTGTTGAATGTTATGGGAAGGTATATGGAAAATGAAGTTATTACTATCTTTTTTGGTTGTGGGGTCTTTATTGATTAGTGGTTGTTTGGATAATAATGTTAAGAATACACAAGAACAAGAGAAACTATTAAATTGTAGTGATGGCACTTTATATGGAATGTGTTCACAAACTAAACCATTTTATTGTGAAAATGGAACATTGGTCAAACACCCCAATAAGTGTGGGTGTCCTAATAATTATAAAAACGTAATGGGGGAGAATTGTGAGGAAATAATTAAATGTAAGGATGGAACTACTGCTGGAGAATGTTCAGAGAATAAACCCTTTTATTGTGTAGAAGGAGAATATATGATACAAAGGGCAGATTATTGTGGGTGTCCTAAAGATGAGGTTGCTAAGGGAGATAATTGTATTTCTAAATTTGAGGTTTTTCCTAAAGAAAAGTCATTTGTTTATGTTATTGATAGTAAACATTATTTTTTAGATGTAACATTATATGAGGGAGTATATGATTATCTTAAAGATTTAAATGTTATTTGTTATTCCCATTCTTGTGTGGATAATTATGATATAATGATGATTAATAATAATGTCCAATATGAATTTTTGATAAAAGTTGTAGATGAAATAAAGAAAGAAACAACTAACAAAGACGAACAAGCTAGAATAGCAATAAGTTTAGTTCAACATATTCCTTATGCTTATTATGAAAACAATAGATATCCTTATGTAGTTCTTTATGATAATAAAGGTGTTTGTGGAGAAAAATCAAGACTATTAGCTTATCTTTTAAGAGAGTTGGGTTATGGGGTGGCTCTCTTTTCTTATGAAGAAGAGAATCATATGGCAGTGGGTATTAAATGTTTAGATAAATATGATTATAAAGACACAAGATATTGTTTTATAGAATCTACAGTTCCATCTATAATCACAGATAGCTTGGGCGAATATGAAGGTGGGGTGGGGTTGGATTCTATGCCAGAAGTAATTATAGTGAGTGGAGGAACCACCTTTGATGCAACTGAGGAATATTATGATGCTAAGGAATGGAACAGACTTTATGAGGAAGAAGGGGATTATTTAAGTAAAAAAGATTATAATAAGTGGTTAAGTTTAGTTAAGAAGTATGATATTGATATTGATTGGTGAAAAGTAGGAAATGAAAATGAAAGCAATTAAAAATATGTGGAAAAGATTGAAACAAGATGATGAGTTTATGGATTCAAAAACAGGTAGGGTAAATATAACATTACACCCAACCCTACCAAAAAAGGCGAGAGATATTTTGGTTGATATTCTAAAAAAACAAGATAAGAGTGGTAAAATGTTTGGGTCTTTTCATATTGAAAAATTAAAGGGGGGAGTTACTTATAAAATATATCATGAAATTAATAGGAATTCATCAATTAATGAAGAGCCAGCATATATTAAACTCGTTTTTCCAAAAACTGAACAGAAAATTCTTAAAAAAGAATTAGGGATTTCTGAAATAATCATATCTCCTTTAACCCTTCTTAATGATGCTATTAAAGGTAGGCCTTTAGTAAAGTTAACACGTTTTGAATTTGTGAAAAAGATAAAAAACCGTTGTAATTATTTTTATTTATTTCAAGTTAAAGATTTATTTTTTGATTTACCTGAAGAATTGGCAAAAGAATATGAAAAAAGGGGTATAACTATAAATAAATATTATGAAAGAAAATTTATAGGAGATGATGATTAATGATCCCACCTGAATTATGGGCTGAAAGTTTAGGAAAGCATAGTGTTTTTGTATTATGGATAATATTACTTATTTATGTTCTTTATAAGTCGTTTAGAAGAAAACAATGGGTTTGGTTTGGTTTATTATTACTCAATTGTTTAATAGGTCTGGGATTTTTATCAGTGATTTTACCATTAGTTTATTGTGTGATTTACAGGAAATTAACTTTTAAGGGAGAATAAAAAAATGAAATGTAAATATTGTGGTGCGAGTAAAGGGTGGGATGATTGGGATTTATATACATTTGCGATGTTACTCATGATTGGTGGAATGCTTATAACTCCTTTACTAATTTTTTTAGTGATGGTTTTATGTAAATCACCATATTAATAAAATTTTAAGGGAGGGGTATGTGACAGCAACAAAAGATTTATAAAGTTAGTTTCGCATAATAGACAATAAGACGAAACATAAGTTTTAATATATGTTAAAATAGCAAAAAGGAGTAAATGTAAAAAAATGGATTTTCGTAATAGTGGTAAAGAAATAAAAGGAGAAGTCAAAAGAAGGAAAGGTAGAAAAATACCTGAAGTAATTAGTGAAGAGGAAATGGTATCTATCTTAAAGAATACAAGTAATCAAAATCATAGGTTGGCCTTTGCCTTAGGTTTTTATGAAGGTATGAGGGTGTCTGAAGTTGTGGATCTTCTTCCTGAACATGTTGATAAAGGACAAAAATTGATTAAGATAAAACAGGGAAAAGGAAATAAGGATAGGAATATTCCTATTGCTCCAGAGGTATTTAAAGGATTAAAGGGGTTACCTATTAAATGTGGTGTTCGTGCTTTACAAATTGCTTTTAATAAAAAGTCAGAGGAAGTTCTTGGAAAGAAAATGAATTTTCATTTACTTCGACATTGCCTTCATAAAGATACAGAAGTTTTGACTTTAGATGGTTGGAAGAAATATAAAGAATTAATCAAAGGAGAAATGATACCCACTTTAAATATAAAGAAAGATAGGATAGATTTTAATCCCATCAAAGATGTTTTTGTGTATGATTATGATGGAGAGATGTATCACATTAAAAATTCTCATTTAGATTTTGTGATTACACCTGAACATAAAATGGTCTTGAATGTTTCAAGAAGAAAACAATTAACCCAAAAAGGAAGAAGAAAAAATTGGGATGAATGGAGGGGGTGGGAACTTTTGGATATGAAAGAATTGGAAGGTAAAAAAAGTAAAAGAGCGATTAAGTGTAAAGTAAGTTCTTTAGTTGAAACTGATGATGATGAAGTTTTAGGGATAGCAAAAGCAGGGATATTGGGTTGGATTTTATCAGATGGGGGTATCACTAAAGATAGTATAAGAAAACATAAAGGAAAATATATAAGAAGGAATGGTGGTGAGATAACAATAAGTCAAAATCTTACTGCTAATCCTAAGAAGTGTGAGTTCATTACTAATTTATTAAATGAAAGTAAGTTAAGATACACAATAAAGATTTCCAAATTAAGAAAAAATAGTTTTAGTAAAAAAGGTTATCAAATGATAATTTTTAGAATATTAAAAAAGGATACAGATTGGGTGTTTGATTGGGTTAATATGAATAGAACACCTAAATATAAGTTATTGAGTTTAAGTAAGAATGAATTGAAAATGTTATATAATTGCTTGATGATGGGTGATGGGGGTATGAGGGAGTATACCACTCAAAATAGAAAGAGAATAGATTTTATGATGGCTCTTTGTTCTTTATTAGGGAATAGGGGTATGTTAGGGTATGGTATATTGAATTATCCAAAAAATAAAGGTAAACCAAAATATAGGACTTATATTGTAGAGGGGAAAGATAATTTTGCTATTCATAAAAGTGATATCTCAAAAGAACAATATAAAGGAAAGGTTTTTTGTCCATTAGTTGATAATGGAACTTTTATAGCCAAATATAATGATAAAGTATTTATTACAGGAAATAGTTCAGCATCTCATTACTTAAATAAAAAAAAGTGGGATTTGAGAAGTGTTCAGGTATTTTTAGGGCATAGTAGAATATCTACTACTGAAATTTATACACATGTTAATCCATCTGATTTGGTTGATAAAATGTGGGAGTAAGAAAATGAAAAATAATGTTAAGGATTTAATAGAAGAAAATAAAAAGTATAAAGAATTGCATAATATCACCCCTGAAAGGATAAAGGAAAATATTAAACTTTGTGAGGAAGGGAAGCCATTAACAATCCCATTATCAATATTAAGTGATGAGATGAAAAAAACATATTTAGGGAATGTGAGGGTGATGGTTGGTGGGGAGGGGGTGTGTGAGATGTGTGGTGTTAAATTTATATTAAATGCACCTTCCCAAACTTATTGTTTTAAATGTAGAGAAAAGGCAAGGAAGGAAGGGAATAGAAGTTGGAGAGAAAGAAATAAGGAATGGGTAAGAGAAAGGAAAAGGAGATATCACCAAAGACCTGAAGTTAAAAAAAGAATAAAAGAATATTATCAAAGACAGGATGTTATAAAAAAGAGAAAGGAATATTATCAAAGACAGGATGTTATAAAAAAGAGAAAGGAATATTATCAAAGACCTGAAGTTATAGAAAGAATAAAGGAATATTATCAAAGACCTGAAGTTAAAAAAAGGAAAAGAAAGGAATATCTTAAAAGGAAAAAAAAGAAAAGTTTGGGCTTAAAACTAAAAATAAATAAAATAAATATAAAATTATAAGGAGGAAAACATGGTACAATTTAAAGGGGAAGCAAGAATATTTTTATCTGATGAAGATTTGGATAAGATAATCAAGAAATATATTGATGAAGAGGTATTCTTAGAATTAAATAATTTAAACTCTGAGGTTAAGATGTTAAAAGCAGAATTAAATAGAGAACATAAGTTAGTTGTTGATCTTAATAATAGGTTATTTAAAATAGAAAAGGGGATTACTTGGGGTCACATAAAAAAGGAACAAAATGAAAAGGTTTAAAAAGGTTTAAATTCAATAAAATTGGGTAAACGAAAAGTATATATATGATGTTTAGTGAATATATATTCATAATTAAAATAAATATGGAGGTAAACTAAAAAATGCCACAAAAAGATGGAACTGGTCCTGAAGGAAAAGGACCTAGAACTGGTAGAGGAATGGGTAACTGTCCTGAACCAGAAGATGAATAATGAAGTAAATTTTACTTTTTGAGTAGGGTAAGTCCTAAAAAATAGAGTTTGAAGTATAGTAAAATATATAAACTTAAAAGAGAGTTAGAGGTAGATGAGTCTTGTCTCTGATGCAACAATGAGGGCTTTAAGCCCAGATTCAAGAATGGGCAGGATTATGAAGTCTCAAGTTTTGAAGATGGGTGTTGATAAATTTGATGAAATAATTTATCAATGTACATGTATTAAAACAAAAAGACAGAGAGATAAACCAAAAGCAGAGTTGAAAATAGTTATACAAAAAGCTCTTAATGTGATGACCCCTGACCAATGTGATGAAATGGTATACCAAATTAGTATCTTAAAGAAAGCAAGATTAGAACAGGAAAAAAGGGAGAAAAAAGATGGAGAATAAATGCCCAAGGTGTGGGGGGGTTATACAAATGACAAACATTGTTCAATTAAAACAAAAGATTAGTTATCCCAATCCTTTAACCCAGCACATAGATGTGATTGGAACAAATTATTTTTGTATGAATTGTGATTATGAGAGGGATGTGTCTTTTAATAATAAAAAAACTCCAAAGTATAAAATTTCTAAAAGTTACAAAAAGAAAGAAAATCATTATTAGTTTTTAATTTTACTTCCAAGAAGTCTACATCCTGAACTAAGAATTAGAGTGTAGATGAATTGGATAAACCAAAAAGTATATAAAAAAGTTATACTTATGATATATTCAATAAAGGTAAGGGACTTGCCTATGTGGAGATGATGTCAGACTCTTTAGAGCTATTGTTTATGAAGCAAGAAGCCACATCCTTAAATTATTTATGATTTAAGTTGTGGTGGTTCACATTATGATCAGAAGAGAAGGTTAAAGAAAATGCATTTTTTTATTCAATGGGATGCAACCAATAACTGTAATTTAAGATGTAGCCATTGTTATCATAATTCAGAGGAAACCCCTCTTGATATTATGTCTGATGATGAAGCGATAAGAATGATAGATGACTTAGTTTCTTGTTGTAGTAGATGGGGATTTAATTCTCCTTCTTTACATTATTCTGGAGGGGAGCCTCTTTTAAGAGAAAGTTTATTTGAAATTGCGGATTATGGCAATAAAAAAGGTTTAAGACAAAAGATACTAACAAATGGGACTTTGATGACTCGTGAGATAGCTAAAAAATTGGTTGGTGTGGGTATAGACAGAGCACAAATATCTATTGATGGGGATAGGGAAACCCATAATAAAATAAGAGGATTTTCTTGGGCTTATGATAAAGCAATGGATGGTGTGACTAATGCAACTTTAGAGGGTATGGATATTAATACATCAACAACATTAATGCAATCTAATAAAAATCAAATGGAAGATATTATCATAAATTCTTATAAAGCAGGAGCAAGTAAGGTGGCTTTTCAAAGTCTTGTTCCAACTTCAATAGATGATTTAGAATTTATAGGTGCAAATGAAGTTCATAAGATCTACAAAGAAATTCATAATTTAAGAGAAAAATATAAAGATAAAATTTTAGTTTTGGAAACAGAAGTATTATGGAACATTTTACATCCAACCACAATTATAAAGGAAAGAAGTAGGGAAATGGATAAATATGGAGGTGGGTGTAGTGCAGGGTTTAATAGTTTATCTGTATTGAGTGATGGAACAGTTTATCCTTGTAGAAGATTGCCCGTAAATATAGGGCATATTAGTGAAGGAATTAGTAAATTGTTTATGGAAAGTGAAATAATGGATAACTTAAGAGATTACCACAACATAAAAGGGTGTGGGGATTGTGAAATGGTAACGTATTGTCGTGGCTGTAGAGCTATTGCTTATGCTGTAACTGGAGATTATATGGGAAAAGACCCTATGTGTTTTAAAGATGGAAGTTAGTTTAATAGTGTCAGAGATATACAATTCTTTATTTGAAGAATTAACAAAAGAAGATAGAATTTTATTAAGTAATTTTAGAAATGATTTAAGCAAATTTTCATCTAAACATTTAAATAGGGTCATAAAATTTATTGAAAAGGAAACAAAACTTAAATTTAAAAAAGAAGAATATGAGTGTTTTTTAGTGATTAAATTCCCTTTATTAGGGATTTCATATCCATTAATTATTAAATTTTCTAATGATGTATACCAAGGTTTTGTTACTTTGGTTCATGAGCTCATACATAGATTGATGGTTGAAAATAATAAGGAATTTAAGAGAATATTTGATAAATTAAATAAAGAGTTAAATGTCCCTATTGAATTAAGAGTTCCTCATGAAAAAGTTTTGTCGCATGTTGTAATTTATGATTTGCTTAATAAGATACATAATAAGTATTTTCCTGATTATGAAATAAGTAAACATTTTGGTTTAAAATGTTTTAAGACTTTTGATTTCAATAAAATAAAAGCAATAGAGTATTAAAGGGTGGTAACACAATGTTTATTAAGAATTAAATTCTTAATAATAACTGAAAATGTATGGAAAAGAATATACTTTGATTGATAAAATCGTGGATTATATTTATTGGAAAATTGAATATTATAAATGTTTAGAAGGATGTAAAAGAAATGGAAGAAATGGAAAATAACTTGAATTCAGCGCTGGTTTTGATATGGGTAATTATTTTATTGTGTGGTATAATGGTATTTGTTATTGGGTGGTGTGCATACCAGAATAATGAAGCATGTAAGGATTTGGGGTTTGTAGGGGTAGGGAATAGTAAGGGAGGAGTGTCAGTTTGTGAAGATATCAAAGGAAATTTGTATTATGTTAAATTTGAAGGGTTTTGGGATATGAAAGCAAAAACAATAACAGTTGGAGATAACAGAATTGTGACATCCTCCCATCAATGAATTAATGGGCTTCCAGCGATATGGTCGTTCAAACTGTATCGCATATAGTTCCTGATTCAACGACACGAGCCTTCAAAAGCGAAGGTCTTACAGCATCTCCACAGGCGTTAATTCCCGAAGTTCCTTCAGTAAGTTTTCCGATATGGAAACATGAGAATAAAAAAATGTCAGAATTAAAAAAATTAAAATCAATAGATGAAGTAAAAGTGGAGAAGATTTGCGTTATAGAGGGTATTAAGTTTGAACCACCAAAATTATTTTTAGAATATTTGGAAATTGGTTTTTATGGAATTTGTTTATTGATTACATTACCTTTATGGATATGGTTTTATTTAGCTGGAAAAATAATTAAATTAATTGCTCAAGAAAAAGAAGTTAAATTAGAATATAGAAAGGTAATATGCCCTGTTTGTAAATTACCAACAATCAGGGGGGATTATTGTAAAGTTCAATGTAATAATTGTGGGTGGTATACATATACAGATATAGAAGATTATTAAAATGATGAGTGCAAGACAATGTATAATCACAAAAAGTCCAATTCATATTTAGGTAGGGTGTGGTGTGCTGTGGTGCGGTAGGGTAAGGTAAGGTCTGGTTTGGTTTTTATATTCATTCGGTATGGTTTGGTTTGGTTTGGTAAGGTAAGGTATGGTGCGGTAAGGTATGGTCAGGTGAGGTATGGTAAGGCTTTTATATTTATAAGGTGCGGTTTGGTAAACTACGGTATGGTGTGGTAAGGTATGGTAATGTGAGGTAAGGTAAGGATATATTATTTTAATAGAAAAGTTTATTAAGGTATTAAATTAACAAGAAACAAAGAAAATTAGAAATTAAATGATGGAGGATAAAAAAATGAAAATTAAAAAATTATTGATTTTACCAATGCTTTTAGCAATGGTTGGAGTAGTTTTGGCATGCTATGGTGAAGATTGTTCAGAGACTAACTTTAACTTAAATGTTGAATCTTATAGTGATGATGTGAGTATATCCACTTATGTTGGGACTTATGATACAGAAATAGCTACTAATCTTAATGTTTATAATAATGATTACACAGGTTTCTCACAAGAAGCTTATGTAGAAGATTGTTACAATGATGGATGGTTTATAGACACATGGGGAGGGGTGGTTTATGAGGAGCAGTCTGCTTATGCTTATGGAGAAGACATAAGTTATTCAAGAGATGTAAGTGTATACTCTTCTGAAGAAAGTGGATGGTTTATGGGTGAGGATAATTATTATTCCACAGAGTTAGAAGCATTTACTCCAAATGCATATTTTAATTATGACATTGAAGGAAGTGGATATTCGTACATACACTTTGACACATCAACTGATGATTACTTAGATCTTTTTACAGGATTGAACTATGGATATAATGGTTGGTGTTTTATGTGGGGATGCAATTAATTAGGCGAAAGCCTTTTTATATCAGAAAGAAAAAATATACTCATAAGAGATAGGATAGGAACTATCCGAATAAACGCTTGTGGGGATGGAAGCTCTACTCTTTTTAGAGCAACTTCTGTCATAGAAGCAAGAAGCCAATTAATTTATTGATTGGCGGTTCACATTGTATTATTGTATACAATGCATGAATATAAAATAAAAAATTTAATGGAGGAAAAAACAAAATGAAAAAATTATTTGCCTTAATGGCAGTTTTAGTATTGAGTGTGAGTATGGCTTTGGCTGTTGCTCCCACCGGAGTTAGTTTAAGTAAAACAGCAGTAGTTACTGGTGATTGGGAATGGTCTGGAAGCAGTTGGACAAAACCAATTCCATCTCCAGTAACAGCTAGTTTAAGTGCTTATGCAGTTAGTCCTGCCGGAACATTTGTAGGGTATTCTTCTAGTGAAAGTTTAGGTGAAGCATGGAAATATTCATTATCAAGTGATATGTATATGAATGCACCTGGGACAACAAGTAATCAATTAGGAGTTATTACAGTTAACCCTCCGGACACAACACCAGGAACAGATTGGACTAAATTTGGGTATAATGAGATAAATATGGGGATGGGCTTTAGTCAAACCAATTTATACACAAATGGATATGGTTCTGCAAATATAAATACACATATGGTTGCAAATTCTCCATTTGATCAACATTTAGGGGTTTGTATTAATTGTTAGAATAATATAAACTTTTTTTCTTTTTTTTAATATGGGATATAGAGTTCGCTACGCTCACCCTAATTTTGCCTACGGCAAAACTATCCATATCCCTTTTTTATGTTCAATTTTAAAATTAGGAGAGAAAGAAAATGGAAAAAGAAAGATTTGATTTAAGCAAAGAACTAAATGATATATTATCTTTGAATAGATGGGGTAAGGGAGAAAATAATGATGAAATATATAACTTGTTAAAAGAGTTCATAAGGTTGTTGAAAGAAGAAATAGATAATAAGAATAATAAGAGTTCATCAATTTCAAAACATAGGGTTAAACATTTAATAGATTGGTTAGCAGGAGAGAAATTATCTCCTAATTTTAAAACTAAAAAACAACACAATACCGATTCCAACTCATTAAAACAACGAGATTGAATCGTGTGTATTATACCCAATAGATTTTTGGGATTTAAATGGAGGAAATAAAGTGGATCTAACCCCTAACTTTGTAGGAAAATCATTAGTGTTTGTTTTAATAGGTTATGTTCTGGCATTTGCATTTCAGATATATATGCTTTATCTTAATCACAAGCAAAGCAAAGTTAAAGATACAACCTTGGAATTAATAGCATTAAATCAGAAACAGAATAAATTATTAGAACAAATATACTGGGAGTTAAAAAAATTAAAATGAAATGTAAAAATTGTAAAAAGGATATGGTAAAAGTAGGATTAGCTAAAGAAGATGCCTTTGCAGGTGTCTTAAAAGTATATTATGTATGTGATGATTGTGGAGTTTATGAAGTTAGATCCTATAAAGGAAATAAAGGAAATTCCCCACTTAAAGAGGTTTTAGGATTTTAAAGATGGTTACACAACTATATTTAACAAAAAAGGAAATAAGAATATGTATTTATAAGGGTTTGTGGATTGGTTTGTTTTGTGGGGTTATTGAGTATTTAATAGTTTTATTAATTATAATTTATGGGGTAAAATGACTTTCAAAAATAAAGTAAATAAAAAAGAGTTTGAATATGAAGAAGAAGTTAGAGATTTCACAGGATTAGTGTTTCATTGTCCTAATTGTGATGAGGTATTTCATCTTCATATAGCAACAGTAAGGGTGGAAGAATCCCAAAAATCAACTGAAAAAAGGTATAATACCGATTCCAACCCAAACAAATGATAACAAAAAAGGAAATAAAATGGATGTGAATATTGAAGAGGATGAAAATATGAGAAAACCTAATAGAGATACCTTTTATTTATATGGTATGTTAATTGGGATAATTGGAGTCCATTT
>JGI10211J14876_10001170_pt1 | contig 11542 bp, 8 predicted proteins | sample Etolagsediment_FD_14876 | JGI IMG/M metagenome (IMG submission 14876)
CAGGCAGTTGTTGAATCAGGAAGAGCTCTCTGGTGTCTTCCTTTTCCCACTGTTCCCTCAACACCCTGACCGCCTCGGCTGTTGCTCTACCGTCTTCGGCAATCCGTGCCGCCTCTCCAATAGCCTTCAATTCCTTGGCCTCTTTTTCCGCTCTGGCAGGTACAATCACATCAGCCTCATATTTGCTCCTGTTCATTTCAACCCTTTGTTTTTCAAGCTTCTGTTCTTCTCCAATCCTGGCGATATCACTTGCAACTTTTGATTTGGCCTCAGCCCTGTTTGCCACCGCAGCCAACTCAGCCTTCTTTACCTTTAGTTCGTTTTCAGCATCCACTATTGACATATCTGCCACGGCCTCTGCGATATTCCCTTTCTTCTTTGCTTCCGCGGCAACAAGCCGTGCTTCTGCCTCGGCGTTGGCCTCGGTGATCCTGGCATCACGCCTGACCTCAGCGTTTTTTCTCCGCCCAATGGCCTCCAAGTACCCCTCTTTATCGGAAAGGTGCTTGATTTTAAAGGTATCCAGCACTAAACCAAGCATCTTAAGGTCGTTTCTCGCATCTTGGGCTACCTTTTCAGCAAACTCGAGTCTATTGGTGTTGGCTTCCTCTGGGGTTAATGTGGCCAGAACTCCGCGTAAACTTCCTTCAATGTTTTCCTTTGCAACCTTGGATATGTCATCTATGTTTTTACCCAGGAACCTCTCCAGGGCATTAGAAAGCCCCTCCTCTTCACTACCCGCTATCTTAATGTTTGCCATCGCCTCAATGTTAATGGGAATAATACCTTTGCTTAGTGCACCAGTAAGCTCCAGATCGATTGGTATGGTAGTCAATTGTAATCTGGATACAGACTCGATAATGGGGACCTTAAGGCCTCTTCCTCCCTTTATAATCCTGTATCCTACAACTGTGCCGTCCTTAAGCCTTCTCTGTTTGCCAGAAAACACCAGAATTTCGTTGGGATGGCAAATCCTCAAATTTGCTTTAATAAAGGCAAGGATAATTAAGCATGCTATTATGACTATTGCTATCCATAAACCTAACATAATACATTACCTCCGTTAGAAAGTTCTCTTATCCAATGGCCTTTGGGCCTCTTTCCATAGTCCTTATCCTGACACAATGGGGAAGATCCAAGACAAATATCTTGCCGTCACCTATATTCCCAGTTCTTGCGCCTTTAATTATAGCCTCAATGGTGGGCTCTACGAAATCTTCGTTGCAGGCCACCTCAATCTTTACCTTCTTGAGGAGGCTGCCAACCTCCTTTGCTCCCCTGTAAACCTCGGTAAAGCCCATTTGTCTGCCACGCCCCAAGACATTAGATACGGTCATTAGATTTACATCAGCATCCTCTAATGCTTTCTTGACATCCTCCAGCCTATGGGGCTGAATAATTGCAATGATATATTTCATTTACCCTCCTCCTATTCCAAGACGGTATATGCTGCTTCATGATGCTGGGCCAGATCAAGGCCTATCATTTCATCATCCTTTGTGACCCTCATCCCAAACAAGGCATCTACCAACAGGAAGAGCATCCAGGTCATTGCTGCCGCGTAAGCGATGCAGACAATTAAGTACAGGCCCTGAACAAGCAATAATTTTACATTGCCGAAGAAAAGTCCATTTGCACCAGCTTCATTAATTGCTTTTTGTGCGAAAAGCCCGGTTGCAAGGGTTCCCCACATTCCCCCGATGCCATGAACACCAAAGACGTCCAAGGAATCATCATATCCTGCTTTTAGCTTTAATACGGCAACTGCCAGATAGGAAAATATACCCCCAAGGGCACCGATGGCTACTGCTGATAAAACTCCCACAAACCCACAGGCTGGAGTTATAGAGACAAGACCTGCAACCACTCCTGTCACCATACCCAACATAGTGGGTGCACCGTGCTGCTGCCATTCGATGAGGGCCCAGATGAGACCAGCCGCTGCAGCTGCTATATTCGTTGTCACAAATGCATGAGCCGCAATCTCCCCAGCCCCTAAGGCGCTGCCGGCATTGAAGCCGAACCATCCGAACCACAGCAAAACCCCACCCAATACGGTTAGTGGCAAATTATGGGGCGCAAACGGCTGTTTCGAATAACCCAGCCTTTTTCCAATCATGATTGCCATGACAAGAGCAGAGACACCGGAGCTCACGTGGACAACGATTCCGCCTGCAAAATCCAGCGCCCCCATGTTTTTCAGCCAGCCACCAGTTCCCCAAACCCAGTGAGCAATAGGGTCATAGACAAAGGTTGCCCATAGGAGCATCAAGATGGTGAAAGCGGAAAACTTAATCCTCTCAGCAAATGCACCAACAATCAGTGCCGGTGTAATAATCGCAAACATCGCCTGAAATATCATAAAGGCCAGATGGGGAATCGTGCCTGCATAATCAGGGTTGGGCTGGAGCCCCACGCTTCTAAGACCCACCCATTCTAAGTTCCCGATAATACCATGCCCTGTGTCTGGACCGAATGACAGCGAATATCCATACAGAACCCACTGCAAGCTGATCAGGCACGCGATGATAAAGCATTGCATCAGAATGGAAAGAATATTTTTCCTTCTCGCCATTCCCCCATAAAAGAAGGCTACCCCTGGCGTCATGATGAAGACCAGTACCGCGGAAACTAAAATCCACCCAGTATCGCCTGAATCCATGATTTTCCTCCAGATCATTCAGTTTATAAATGGAACATGGATTCAGTATTAAGCAAACCATGTGCCAAAACATACAAAAGAACAACAACCTGTTGATATTGTTTGAAATAATGAGGGAGACGAGAATTTTGTGAGGGAATTAAAAATACAATATTGTAGATTATTTGTTATAAGACAACAAAATAGTAAGATAAAATTTTATAAACTACAAAAATATCATAAAGTACTGTAAACAGGGTGTATGCTGTAGACAACTCGATTCTGAGAAGGTTTGATTGAATACAAACGATGGGGGCATGTCTCAGCGGTAAGCCTTATAATTCACAGCATACTTTTGTGCCTTATAGGTGAATTTTCGCTCAGTTATGTGTAACATCTGTGCTGCCCGTGCCATGTTGCCCTGAGTGTTTTTCAGGGCATCGATAATCATTTCTCTTTCGAGATTAGCCACTGAATCTTCTAAAGATAAGACAGGAAGAGTGTCTGATTCTTCTCCCGTCTGAAGGGAAGGTGGTAAATGATAGCTGTGAATAACACTGTTTTCACAAAGGAGCACAGCCCGTTCAATGCAGTTTTCAAGTTCTCTTACATTGCCTGGCCAGTGGTACTGCATGAGCATGTCGATTGCTGGAGTGGATAAGCGTCTAATATCTTTTTGGTTTTCTCTGGCATACTTCTCTAAAAAAAAGTCCGCCAATAGCAGTATATCAGTCTTACGTTCTCTTAAAGGAGGCATATAAACAGGAAAGACATTCAGTCGATAATAGAGTTCACTGCTAAATGTTCCTTCATCGACGGCCTCTTCCAGGTTCTTACTGGTTGCTGCTATGATTCTGATATCTGCCTTGATAGTATGGTAACCCCCGACTCTCTCGAACTCCCTTTCTTGAAGAACTCGAAGGAGCTTCACCTGAACTTCCATGTCAATGGAGCCTATTTCATCCAGGAAAATTGTCCCCTTATTAGCCAGCTCGAATTTGCCCGGTTTTTGACGAATTGCCCCGGTAAACGCACCTTTTTCATGCCCGAAAAGTTCGCTTTCAATGAGGTTCGCCGGTAGCGCGGCGCAGTTAACCTTAACAAAAGGTTGTTTGGCCCTTGAACTGTTATAATGGATAGCATTTGATGCCAGCTCTTTTCCAGTTCCACTCTCACCTCTGATGAGTACTGTCGCATTGCTTTTGCAGACCTGGGAGATCATCTGAAAGACTTCTCGCATCTTACTGCTGTTCCCAATAATATTGGTAATCTTGTGTTTTTTAAAAAGCTCATCCCTCAGTCTGCGGTTTTCTTCCCTTAGCCGTTCCTTTTCAAGCTGAATCCTTTCGAGGTTAATAACGTGTTGGGCAATCATTGTTGCAATAATAGACAGGAGCCTTTCTCCCTCTTGTAGAGAATAGGTTTCATCATACGGTCTATCAACGCTCAGCGTCCCCACAACCTGGTCTCCCTTTTTTATGGGAACACAGATAAAGGAAAGCTCCTGGTCACGGAGAATACTTCGGGTTGCTGTTCGGTCCAGAAAAAGGGGTTCTTGGCTGATTTTCGGCACAATAAAGGCCTTTCCCGTCTGGATTACCCTTCCTGTCACACCTTCGCCTATCTGGTATTTTCCCCTCTCCATGGCGACCCTGGACATGCCATGGGCCACCTCGATCCCGATTTCATTTCGGAGGGGATTCAGGATAGTAACAGTTCCCCGAACCATATCCATAGACGTAGAGAGGATGTCCAAGACCTTGTAGAGAGATTTTTTAAGATCAAGGCTCTCACTGAGAGCCTTGGTGATCTCATAGAGGAGCGTGAGCTCCTCTGTCTTTTTCATGGCAATTGCATTCATCAAAGAGGGTCCTTTTATATCAAGAAATTATATCAAATAGCGCCTGAAAATACAATGATTTTGACATGTTTTACTCTGAGTTCAAACGAGAGGTCGTTGCATTGCGCTTGGATTATTTTCCAAGGGCTCGGGGCTTCCGATGAGTGCAGGAGAGCCGGGATTATGGGACTTATATTGTTTCAGGGCGATTTCCGGATTCATGGTGGAATAGCAGTACGGGCAGCCATGAGGGCAGGTATCGGTCATGCCGATGTCGCGGCTTAGGGCGCAGCCGCAGTGTTCACGCTGGCCCGGATCTTTTTTGGACGAGACCGGGATGCCCCAGAGATCCCAGATGAGTGCGGCGTCAATACACCTGGAAGGCTTGATGCCCAGATGGGTGTAATCTCTCGCCTCAGCGCAGGCAAAGATCTCCAGACCGTGTTCTGTTGCGGTTGTGGCCATATGTGAAAGGAGCACCTCTGTTTCCGGGTTTCTCCTCGGCTCCTTGTCGAAGGCGTATCCCTGGTTTTCCAGGGATACAAGGTTGCGCAGGGTTTTCCGGTAGAAGGTAATGATGCTGGTGATTACCCTTTGAGTATGCCCTGCGAGCTGCTGGCACAAGTTCTCAAAGCTCTCGCGGTGATAAGAGGCATCGGTCCTGTTAGAGAGGATGATGGGATCGTAGCGCCAAATCACACGGCGCGGCCCGATCCTTTCGCTCAGCTCCATGAACGTACTGATTCGCTTCTTTAAGGGTGGCAGGCCGGGCTCCAAGGCCTCGGGATAGGCGTTCACCGTAAACAGGAAGTAGAAAAGGTACCCCATGGCTTCAATTGTTGGAAGAAAGTGGAGCATGGGCGCGGGATTTTTCGACCAGAACACGATAGCGTCCACTGATTCGGGCACGAGCGGGATGTGCCCAACCTGCCTGGGATTGAAGGGGTTGGGCACCAGGCAGTATCCTTCCCGTAACCGGTTCATGAACCATTGGGAATAGAAAGCGGGTATATCGGTTCGGCGGCTGGCGCTGATGATCATTTCTTACCCATTTAACAGGCTGGTTAGCCAAAAGAAAAGGCCACAGAGGTAAAGGTACTTCCAATGAGGAACGATTTCAAACTATTTTCAATGGTGATGAAGGAATCAGGTTCATTATAGAAGATCAAGTCCGGGTGTTTTCTTAGCAAAACTACCATGGCCGTTTCAAATCGATATACTTACTGATAGAAATGAAGTCCACCTGGAGCTTCCCATAGCGCCGTCGATAAGAGGACTTTATATAGGGACTTAACACATAATTTCTTCCTTTAGAATAGAGAGACCGGAAAACGGCAAGATGAGCAGGGTCAAAATGATCGGGATTGATTTTGCATTCAATGGCATCTGCTTGTTCCCGACCGCCTTTGATTACAAAGTCCACTTCCCGTCCTGATTTGTCTCTCCAGTAAAGCAAGTTACGATCATCAACGGCTGTGCGCAGGATATCGAGTACGAGGTGCTCCCACAAAAGACCGAGGTCTTCCTCCCGAATACTGTCCCAACCTTTTACAAACGTGACAAAACCGGTGTCAAAGGAATAGCATTTCGGCCTACGCGTAATTTCACGCCGGCCTCCTCCCTGGAATGGAGGGAGCAGGAATACCGCATGGGCAATACTCATGGCTTCAATATGAGCTTTAACAGTATGCCGACTGAGATCGCTTAACTGAGCCAGATTGGTATAATCTATAAGACTTCCACTTTGCCGTAACAACAAATGCAGTAATTTCATGAACCCGGTCCGGTTGCGGATGCTGAAAAGCTCCTGAATGTCCCGAGCATAAAAGCTATCCATCCATTCCGAGAAAAAGGATGCACTTTTCGTCTCTGACAGCAAGGGCTCTGGCAGCCCTCCATGCAGTAATCGACGATTCAGTTGTTTTATATTGAAGTTATCTGTGCATTCAGTCCAGAGTACCGGCGACAGATAGATCGTGTGCTTTCGTCCAGTCAAGGTATCACGAAATTTTTTTGTCGCAGCCAACGTGGAAGAACCTGTTGCGAGCACTTTCAGGTGAGGATAGGCATCCGCGGCAATTTTCAACAGACGGCTCGGGTTCTCCAAGCGATGGATCTCATCAAAGATAACAATGGTTCCTTTATCGAGACTGTCATAGAAAGCTTCTGGGTCGACTAGTTGCCGTCCTACCGATGGCAGATCGCAATTTTGGTAGGCTGCTCCGGGAAACATTTTAGCTAAGGTTGTTTTCCCTGCCCGGCGAACCCCCGATAGCCATACAATCGGCCGATTTTCCCATGCGTAGTAAATACGTTGTATCCAGAAAGGGCGCTCAATCATGGGAATCATATTTACCATTTAGTCGTCTAAATGTCAAGTATAATTACATACCTGTCGAATCGGTTTTGAACCTTTTCTGTCGAGGAGGCTTCAGAAGAGCTCGTGAAGGTCCATGATTGCTCAACCCGCATTTACCATCTCTTTGCCCAGGAAGTGAAGGCTGGAGTTGCCTGTTTCGAGCTATATCGCCTTGCTCTGGAGGAGGCTTCAAGGGCAGGGTATCCGAATGATATCAAAGGATTTGTTTTTACTGAACTTTATAGCAGTTATCACATCAAGAGATAAAGATGTTTTCAGGGGATGCTCCTAAGAGCGCATCTTTTCAGGGGACCTTCTCAATGCCCAAGGTTTCCCCAGCGCAATAGCTAGACAGGAAAAGCATAATTTCATTTCATGACTAAGGCCTTTCTAAATGAGTTTTTATCAGACTTACCTCATTTAGAGATGTAATTGTTTATACAATTCATCGGCCTGCTTTGTATAAATATTATCTCTTATCTTAGCAGATAAAGCTCTTTCTAAATTTACCTTTGCCTTACTTTTATCATTATTTGCAATATAATGTTTGGCTAATTCTAAATGCTTTTTTTGTAGAACTTGTTTGTGTAATAAATCATTATTCGCCAAGTTAGCTGCTTGATTATATAAAGTTGTACCTCCCTCAATATCACGCTCCTTTATTCTGAGTAAACCATTTGTTGCTGTTATAAAAACATTATCTTTTACATCTTTAACTTTTTCTAAAACCGCCTTCGCATTTACGATCTCATTATTCATTAAGTAATTATAAGCTAAATTATCAATTATACTGAGATCGTTAGATAAAAACTTAATTCCTTCTTTATTTAAGGTTATTGCTTCTTTGTAATCTTGAATATATTCTGAGTATATATTGCTAAGTAATGCATATGCAGGAGCAAACCTTTGATTCTCTTTCAAAAAGACACTAATAGATTTTATAGCTTCTTGTAGATTAGCATTATGGAAATAAAATAGCGCAAGGTAATAATAATAGTATCCTTTTTCTTCAAAGGTTTTTTTGTAGATGTCGATATATTCTTTTGCTTTCTCAATTCTATTCAAATCAAAACATAGATCTATTATATTTGCTAAAATAATTTGGTTTGCATAGCCTGCTTTATCTATACATTTCAAGTAATTATCTTCCGCATTATTAAAATCTTGAATCTTATGATAGATGACCCCTATGTTATTATAAATGCTAGCTATTTCTTTATCAGATAAATTAGATTCTTTCCAATTTTTTAGTGCTATTCTGAGAACCCTAAGAGCTTTTTGGTATTGTCTATTTTCAACATAAAGTGCAGCAAGTAACTCTCTAATTTGTGTATTTTCATTCTTCTCTAGCCATTCCTCCAATAGTTCTGTGGCACTTAGGATATCTTTTCTTAATTTTAAGGCCATTGCTAAATTAAAAATCGCACTCGAATAAGCAGGATATAGCTTTAAAACTGTCTTGAACGATTTTATTGCTTTCCTGTAAGATCCTGAAGCACCATAAGCAACTCCCAAATTATTATAAATTGCAGGCAGATTTGAATTTATCTGTAAACACTTTCTGAATTCAGAGATTGCTTTTTCATATCTTTTCTCAATGAGGCAAATTATTGCCAGCCTATTTCTTGCAGTGATATTTTTATAGTCAATATTTATAATTTTTTCGTAAATATCCTTTGACTCTTTGAATTTTTTTTCCCCAAAAAGAATGTTCCCGACATTTATCAATACCCTTGTATCATCTGATTTTTTGCTCAATAAATTATTATATATATCCAAAGCTAATTTTTTTTCATTTCTCATTACATAAACAGACGCTAAATTAAGGTAAGCTGTTGAGAAATCGCCTTTTAATTCAGTTGATTTTTTAAATGACTCAAAGGCTTTATCTAATTCTCCGTTTCTTAAATACACTAATCCAAGATTATTTAATAGAAATGGATTATTAGGAAATTTTTCCTGGTCTCTAAGCGCATTATTTATTTGATTGCTTCTAATTGTTGACCTTATTTCCTCATTTTCATGCGCAAAAACAAAAGTTTCTCTTGGACGGAAGTCTGCTTGGCCTTTATTAATAGATGATATTTTCCCTGATAGAATGATATCATCTATATTTTCAAAAGGGCTTGGTGATGCGATTCTCGTAGGAATTTCTTCCTTAGCAATGAGTCTTTCATCATTTTGCTTTTCAGGATTCGAATTTAACATAATTCTCCTTTTGTTCTTAAAAAAATATCTTCTTTCTTTTCATAGACAATTGAATTACTTTCACACAAATATTGATCATTAAAAATATTCTCTCAAAGCTCATTACCCTCCTTCTATAATTTAAAGCCGCTAGATTTTGATATAACCTATCTACTTCTTGAGCTACTGATTTAGGAATATTTTCGTCATATAATCGAACACTTGGCAACTCCCTATCTTGAGCGAAACCATCTATGAATTGATCAAAAACTAACCTACGGTCTCTTTCTGGAATTTCATAAAAATGACTAGTTAAATCAATTATCTCATTTTCCCTAAAAATATTCGAATTAAGTATTGTTTTAGTAAATAATTCAAACAATATTGCTCCTAAAGAGTATATGTCTGCATAGTAATTAAATAGATCAAAGGGATATAATAAACAAATCAATTCAGGGGCAGTATATCTCCTGTCTCCTATTGGCCAACGATAGTAGTCTTGCAGTGGATTACTCTTTTCACCAAAATACCTAGCTGTTCCAAAATCACTAAGACATACATTTCTTTTACCAAAAACGAGATAATTACCTGGCTTTAAATCACGGTGGCAAATCTCTCTTCGATGTATCCTTTGAACAGCTTTACAGATTTCCCTGAAATATAAGACATTGGTCAAATAATCAGTATCTTCATTGTATATATAATGTTTAACATGGTATTTTGCTAAATGAGAGCCATAGAAAATAAGTGAGAAAGGAATTCCATTTAATCTTACATTTATTTCTGTTTTTTCCTGCAGCAAAGGTAAAATATTACGCTGACCTCTTAGATCTTTAAGCATATTAGCTTCTCGATGGAAACATTGATATCTGTATTGGTCACCGTATGATAAAGGGTCAAAAAATTTTAGGACTATTGTTTCTCTTTTTTTCTGTAAGCGATCTTTAGCCTTAAATACTAAAGAAAAAGCGCCGTCGCCTGCATTAGGATCTATTCTTCTTATATCATAATATCGATCGCAAATAGCCTCTTGAGATTCGATAACTTCAATCCAGCTCTCTCTGGCGCTATTTATCGATCTTTCTACCAAATCTACTCCTTAAATATTTTATTGCTTCATTAGGATTATTTTTTAGTATCTCCATTATATCTTTGGGAATTTTGTCAGCAGTCAGCATAAGTTCATCGGAATCATAATTGAAATAGTGGGAGACCTTCTTAACGACTTCAGGCGATGGATTAACCTTAGAGTTTTCAAGCTTACTAATATATGTATAATTTAACCCTAATTCCTTTGCTAGTTGTTTTATACTAACTTCCTTTCCTTGTCTTAGTGCTCTTAATACATTTCCAAAGTTCATAACATATCACTTTCAGGAGTATTATATTAATTTGGTAGAACAATTATTAAAATAATGCGGGTTGATTAATTTGTCAACCTTTTTTATGAAAATGAACTCTTCCATCAAAATGACTGAAGAGGGAATATCTACTTTTCATTTACAAATCAAAATTGCAGATATCTTGCCACGATCTAAACATAGGAACAAACCGGAAACCTTTTGATATCATTCAGGTATAAAAGTCGAATTGGGTTTTGCATGGGAGTGGACTTCATTTAAGCGGATAGGCACCAACGCCTTTTATCCATTGTAATGATCGCGGTAAAAATAAATGATGGAACCGTCAGGGGACGTCATTGTAGAGTTAAAACGCCGTTCAATGAAATCAGCGAGGTGGAAGGGTAGTATATATCAAGACTCGAGATGAAGCTTTGAAAAGCCTTGCTTGAGTTTAATAGGATATTCACCATTAAAACAGGCGAGGCAGAAACTGTTTTCTCCGAGGCCTGCAGCCTCAAGCATCCCGGGAAGGCTAAGATAACAAAGGCTATCCAGGCCAATAAAGTTTTTAATCTCTTCCACAGAATGGTCGGAGGCAATCAACTCCCCCCTGGTTGAAAAGTCGATACCGTAATAGCAGGGATGCTTAAGAGGAGGACAGCTAATCACCATATGAATTTCCCATGCTCCTGCCTCACGCAGAGTCTTAATCCTCATCTTGCTGGTCGTAGCCCGTACGATTGAGTCTTCAACAATGACAACCCTTTTCTGGTTCAGGATTTCCTTAACCGGATTGATTTTTACCTTCACCTCGAAATCCCGCATGGACTGCACAGGCTCAATAAAAGTCCTTCCTACGTAATGGTTTCTGATAACCCCCATCTCCAAAGGAATGCCGGATTCTTGACAAAAACCGATGGCTGCATAGTTACCAGAGTCTGGAAAGGGCATAGCAAAATCGGCATCGATTGGGTATTCCTGTGCCATCTTTTTCCCGAGCCTCTTTCGTACTGCATACACGTTCTGGCCAAAGATGGTGCTGTCGGGTCTTGCAAAATAGATATATTCAAAGATGCAAAATGATTTCCTGCGTTCTGGAAAAGGTTTGATTGATTTTAACTCATCTTCACCAATAATCAGTATTTCGCCTGGATCGATGTCTCTGATATGCT
>JGI10211J14876_10001171_pt1 | contig 11539 bp, 16 predicted proteins | sample Etolagsediment_FD_14876 | JGI IMG/M metagenome (IMG submission 14876)
AATAATCACAAGCCACTGGACATTCTCTCGCAGCATATTTAAAGACTAAATTCTCAAATATTATGAAAAGAGAACACGCAGAATTGCTAAATAATGATTTTCGGTCTGCGACACAAAAATCAATTATACAGTTCTGCTCAACATTCTCTTTTCCTGCAAAAGTTGAGATTTCCATAAAAATGAGAAAATCTCAACACGAGATTGGGATTTCAGAGGCGCAAAAATGAAATTTAATCTGTCTGAAATTGAGTTGAGTAAGAGAGATACGAATAGGAAGATATCCTTGCCTTGCTTTCTTTCAGAAGAATTGGCTGAATTTATTGGTGTTGTGATTGGTGATGGGAATCTTAATTTTCGTTATGGCAAAAATGTTAATGGTGGCAAGTCTTTAAAATCAGATATTAGAATTTCAGACAATAAAAAAGAGGAAGAATACCTCAGATATGTGATGGCTCTCTTTTATTCCTTGTTTAATTTAAAAATGTATTATAAACAAGATACTGCACTAAATGCAGTAATTCTAAAGGCGCATTCTAAAGTAATAGTTCAGTATTTGCATAAGATTTGTGAAATTCCTTTGAATAAAAAGTCAGATATAGTATTCATACCAGAGATAATTAAAAAAGCAAATACTTCCATTAAATGCGCCTTTCTAAGAGGTCTGGCAGATACAGATTTCACAGTTACTTTTAAGAATAGGACTAATAAGGGGCATAATTATCCTGTAATTAAAGGGTCTTTTAAGAGTAATAAATTAATTACTGATTTAGAACTTATTTTTAAAGAATTAGGATTCAAACAGTCTGTATATTACAATGAAATTAGAAAAGATAAAAGATTTAATAATATTATTATGCACAATATTTATTTATATGGTAGGAAAAATTTTTATAAATGGATAAAATTAATTGGTTTTTCTAATAATAAATTTAATAGAAAAGTAAGTAAATGGCTTAAGGATGGTGTCTGCCCTCCTGGATATTAAAAATAAGCCTCCGGAGGGATTTGCACCCTCGATCTGCTGGTGTCTTGCATGTAGCTACAAGCTTCGACGAAAATTCTCAGCCGCTATAGCTACTAAGCTACGGAGGCAATTGTTAATTGCGAATCTCCTTTTTGAATAAACCTTCGCCTGTGCTACCCTGCGTAGCACTTGTTTGGATCCTAACCTTTCTTAAAGGTTAGCTACCTAAGCTACGGAGGCTTAGTTTAACCTATTTTCAAGGAGAAATAAGCAATTTATAAAGCTTTTCATTAAAGCTTATACAGATTTAAATACGCCTTAATCTGGTCTTTTAAATGGTCTGTATCTTCTCTTACTGCTTTCTTGAACCCGCTCAAGAACGGAGTGTAGATATACTTCTCAAAAATAGTCCTGACAACATAAAGCCATGGCTTCATCTCCCACCTATGCTCATAATCTGTCTCCATGATGGACTGTATTTCAATAAGGACGTTTCCCTTGTTCAATTTCTGCTTCTTGCCTGCTCTCTTGACTTCAACTTCTTTGCAGTCTGAAATCATGATGTCAATCTTTATTATTGCCTTTGCATAGTCTGTCAGCTTCTTGAAAGGGGCCAGCTTTGCTGTTATGATCTTGCCTTCCTTGGTAACGCTTTCTTCAATAGAGGTCTCGACAGGCATGTATCCTTTTGAATTTATCCAGTCCTCAATAAGCTGATATAATTCTTTAACTGAGAATAATCCGTCATAACGGATCTGCTCTTTTCCAGTTACTGTTGTTTTTTCAGACATTTTCTATGTTCTTGCTTCTTGTTCGCACTTCTCCCTTATTAATTTTCCTAAATTTACCATCTTCAGGATGATGTCATCCTCCCAATAATCCTCTATTTTTCTTCTTATGACATATTTATGGAAAAAATCCTGCAGGCCCTGCAGAAAGGCAGACCCTCCAAATCTTTTCTCAAAATCAAGAATGAGATCGCCGCTTACTTCTGCATAAAGCCTTCCATTGAACATCTTGACTTTCTTGCCTTCCTTGATAACCTCTATTTCAGTATAATCAAAAACACGTATATATAAGTTAATCTTGTATTTGACATACTCATTCACTTTTCGCTCGCCGTACATCTTCAGCTTGTGCTCCCCGCCTTTGGGAGTGGGTATCTTGAACTTATGCTGCGGAAAATGAAACTTGAAATAATCATCTTCTAAAAAATCCTTTATTCCCTGCAGGATATCGTTTATATCAAAAATGCCTTTATGCTTTATGCGTATTGTAGGCATCTTTCTTGTTTCCATTTTTACTCCATCGTGCGCCTAGGCGCAAATTCAAGGCCTGCGAGCTTTGTAGGTATGAATGCCTTTAATTTAAGATAATCTGTAATCAAGTCCCTGAATTCAAAGGCCTCATTATACAATTCTTTTTCAAGCATGTCTTTTGTTTTGGACAAGGTTCTCTTGAAATACCATCCCCTGAATGGCTTCAGCAAGGCATTCTTTCTCCATTCACCAGAAGCATCCATTATGAGTTTTGCAGAAACCTGCACTTCAACCTCTCCCTTGTTTGCCTTGAATTTCTTTCCCTGCACAACCAGCTCAACATTTTTCATAGTCAGGACATGGCAGTCTATGTCGAGGTCAAATCTCCAGAATTTCTGCTTGCCTGGCAGCGGGCTTTTCTTGCAGCGCCACCGCCACCACACTTCCTTGCCAGCAGCGCCTGTCTTGTCAAGGAAATATCTCTCTGGAAAATCAGGATCGCTTCTTGTGGCATAATCATTTTCAATAATCCACTCGTACATCCGCCTGTAAAGATCCTTAAGAACAAAAACCTCCCTATAATTAACAGTGAACTTGGTCACCTCTTTATATTCAACACCCGTATACCTGTGGAATATTTCAGCCATTAAAATTTAATTTAATTCACGCATTTATAAGGTTTTCGCCCAGAATATAGCAAAGATTTTTATAATTCTGCCAAATAAAACCAGACATGCTGATAGGAATTGTTGGAAAAGCAAATGTAGGAAAAAGCACTTTTTTCAAGGCACTCACCTTGGCAGAGGTATTGATAGCAAATTATCCATTTGCAACAATAGACCCGAATAAAGGGTTTGGTTTTGTCAAGGTTGACTGCGTAGACAAAGAATTCAATGTACAATGCAATCCAAGAACAGGATACTGCATAAATAATGTAAGATTTGTGCCAGTAGAGGTATTGGATGTTGCAGGCCTTGTTCCAGGAGCTCACGAAGGAAAAGGCATGGGAAACAAATTCCTAGATGACTTAAGGCAGGCGCATGCATTGATTCATATTGTTGACATCTCAGGCAGCACAAATGAAAAGGGAGAGCCTGTGGAGCCTGGCAGCTATGACCCTGCATTTGACGTAAGATTCCTTGAAACAGAGCTAGACATGTGGTATCTCTCTATACTAAAAAAAGGATGGGAAAAATTCGCAAGACAGGTGCAGCAAGAAGGACAGACAGTATCAGACGCCCTTGCAAAACAATTATCTGGACTGAACGTCGATGAAAAGATGATTGAATCAGCGATAAAGAAATTCAATCTTGATCCAGAAAAACCTGTCCAGTGGAGCGAGCAGGACCTCAACAGCATAGCAGTAGAGCTGAGGAAAATAACAAAGCCCATGATAATCGCCGCAAACAAGATAGACCTTCCGACTGCGCAGGCAAACATAGAAAAAATCAAGAAAGAATTCCCAGATCACATCCTTATTCCCTGCTCAGCAGAATCAGAGCTTGCGCTGAAAGAAGCAGCCAAGAAAGAACTTATCAAGTATATACCTGGAGAAAAGGATTTCAAGATAATCGGCAAGCTTAATGAAAAACAAGAAAAAGCACTGACATTCATAAAAAAGAATATACTTGACAAGTACAAAACAACAGGAGTGCAGCAAGCACTTGATGCAGCAGTATTCAAGCTGCTGAAATACATCGCAATATTTCCTGGAGGAATAAACAAGCTGGCAGACCAGCATGGAAACATACTTCCAGACTGCTTTCTGCTTCCAGAAGGCTCCACTGCGCTTGACTTTGCCTACCGAATCCACACAGATATAGGAGATAAATTCATAAGGGCAATTGACGTGAAGACCAAGAGGACAGTGGGCAAGGAACATATTCTAAAACACCGCGATGTTGTAGAAATAATAACCTCAAGATGAGCCTGTGCTGGTTGCTTCCTGCACGTCAATCGGCGCGATGCTCTTGTCAATTACCACAAAATTAACAGTCCTGTTCTTTCCCAAGTTTTTTGCCTTGTACAAGGCCGTGTCTGCCTGCTTCAGCATATTATCTGCATCAATGCTTGCATTCATGCAGGTTACTATTCCGACAGAAATTGTTGTCAGGCCTTCAAAGCTTTTTTCAATATTCTTGCGCAGTCGCTCTGCTGTCACAAAAGCAGAATCCTGCGAAGTCTCTGGCAATATGATTGTGAATTCCTCGCCCCCATACCTGCAGGGAATATCCATTGACCTCATCTGCTCTTTCAGAATGCTTCCGGTCTCTTTCAGCAGCCGGTCTCCTTCCATGTGGCCTTTGGTGTCATTCAATTCCTTGAAATTATCAAAATCAAACATTATCAAGGATATCGGCTTTTGATTTCTCTTTGCCCTTGCAATCTCTGTCTTCATGGCCTCGATAAAATATGCCTTATTATACAATCCTGTAAGTATATCTGTGATTGCGCAGTGCTGTGCATCATCGAAATATTTTGCTCTTGAGGCAGCAACAGACATCTTGGATAATAATGAAGAAACAAGCTCAACAAGATAGCTTAAATCCGTGTTTGAATAAAAAAAGCACACGCCTACTGCCTTCTGCTCATGCTGTATAGGAAATGCAAGTATAGAACAATCAATTGTTTCAGCGTCCTTGCAGTCTGACAGACTAATATCTGACTTTGGGTCCTTGATGAACAAGAAAGAATTAGAATCAATCACCTGCTTTTCAAGCACTTTTTCCACTTCTGCAATGCTTTCAGAAGGATTGTTCTGCCTTTTTCTTGTCTTGCCGTATATTATTGAACAGTCAATCAGCCTGAATTCTGAATAAAAGAAGTCACAGCTACGCTGAATCACCTGCTCTATGTTCATCGCTGAGTTGAGCAGATCCAAAAACTTCAGCAATACCTCTTCCTTGACCATAAAAAAAAGATGAATAAAACTATTTTAAATAGTTTTATGTGATACAAACGATACAATGATCATTTCGTGATAGTTGGACAGCAGTACCATCCAGGGTACGCAGCTTTCACACAAGTCTCGCCAGCTTTTTGCTTGGCCTCTAAAAATGGTGAGTCTCCAGAGTGACTGGTGTATCCATCAGGACAAAGTCTCACTGATGCATATACTGCTTTTCCAGTTTGCTCTCCTTTCATAGTAATCACTAAGCCTATTATAGCAACTATCACTATAATGCCTAATAATGCCACTATCAGGAACTTCTCTGACATCTGTTTTTTAGCCATATTGTCACCTCCTTTTCTTTTTTAAAATATTGAATAAGCTTTGCTTGAATTTCTTGAAATCTTTCTTCGGGATAACTGCGCCAGAGGAAACAGAATGCCCTCCTCCGTGCGCTCCTTTGATTCCTTTCATTGATTTTATCAAAACCTCGTTAACTTTAGTTTTTGACTGGCTTCTTGCGCTGATTCTAACAGGATTTTTTGTGATATCAATAACAAACACGGTTTTTTTAGGATATTTCAAGCCAAGAATCGTGCTTAACGGAGACTTGATATTGTATTTTGGCTTGATTTCATAATAAATCAAGTCACCATTCACTTCTGCGAGTTTTTTCAGGTTCTTAAGATAATAATCTAACTCAGCGTCTATTTTTTTCTTGAAACGGCCCAGTCTTGACTTAAGCACATCTTTGTAGCTTTTTGCAGAATACAAGACAGCAAAGCATTCTTTTACATTTTTAGGGCTGAAGGTCTCTGCTGAACTGATGATTTTCGAGACTTCACCGAACCGTGTATCAAAAAGCTGTTTTTTCATCTTAATCTTGTATTTCTTGAAGACAGACTTGACCCATTTTTTCCAGGGATCTGTGGCAATATCACCGATGCTGCCGACAGCTGCAAGCCAGTCAAGATCTGATATATCTGTAATCTGTGCGCCAAGGTCATAGCACATCTTAGCTGCGCAATATTTGTGGCCTATTTTTGATATCATGCTTGATTTTATTATGGTAATATTCTTCGGAGGATTCTTGTAAAGCAAAGGATGATGGTCTATTATGAGAACATCTGCGAACTTGGAAAGTTTATTGATGGCCACAGGATCTTCATCAGTGGCAAGGTCTGTTGTAATTACCTTGTTGATTTTTTTGTTTTTTAATTTCTTTAAAGTCTCTGGAAGGATTCTGTGAGCGGCATGATATTGATTCATCTGCAAATCAATCTTTTTGCCTCTAGCCCTTTCAACAACCTTTGCTATTATTACTCCAGAACAGACACCATCTGGATCTGTATGGTGAATAACTGCAACACGGTCTTTTGGAGTGATAGAAGTGATGAATTTCTTGAACTTATTAACCAACGCCTGGTTCTTGAATCTCATTTTTTAATCTGCGAGATGACTATTTCCACAAACGCAGGTTTATTAAGAAAGAGCAAAGGGGAACTATATAAAAAAAAAGTGGCGCGTGAAAAGGAAGAACTCGCGATTACGCGCCGTTTGAGTTTCGAGGGGGGTTGAGTGAGTGTCATTTTTTTAAAAATTTGTGAAGGAGCGGCAAGATAGCCACCAACCGCTCCATATGTGAGCTATGATACCTTACTTATTTTCGCCAACTTTGTGTTTTTCTTTGCCTTTTGTGTGTGTTTTAACACAGCTCCACTGCTTCTCTTTGCGATGATTGTAAAAAGGGTTGAGGACAAGGCATTTAGCTTTTCTGAGGTTTTTGGCGCTCAGCCTTGGCCCTTGTTCAGACCCTGTGAATTGCGCCCTGCATCACAGGTCTCTGCCCTCAGGTTTTGTTCATCTTAATTAGTATATGACCAAAGATTTATATATACCTAACGTACTTACTATAGTACAAATACGTTTTATACATACAAAATGAGGTGATTTTATGCATATCAGAAGACTTGTAAAAGCAGGACAAGCAAGCCACACTGTTTCTCTGCCGAAAAAATGGCTTGAAAAGAACAATCTTGCAAAAGGAAACACAGTCTACCTCATTGAGCGCTCTGACAAAGAGCTTGCAATACTTCCTTCACTAGAGCCAAAAAAAGAAGCAGAACAAAAAGAGATAACAATAAACATTGACAAAAAAGAGCTTGACACAATCCAAAGAGAGATAACTTCTGCTTATGTGAACAATTACAGCAAAATAACAATCTTTGGAGATGAACTGTCAGAAAAAGTAAAAGAGATAAGAAGAATGCTTCATGACTTTGTTGCATTAGAGATATCAGAACAGACTGCAAAAAGCATAGTTGCAAAGGACCTCTTGAACCTGAAGGAAATCTCAATAGGCAAGACAATAAAGAGAATGGACATGATAGTGAGGACCATGCTGAAAGACCTTGCAGACGGGATAGAAGACAAGAAATTCAATTATGAAACAATAGTATTCAGAGACTATGATGTCAACAGGCTCTATTTCCTGCTGTCCAGACTATTGAAGAGCGCAATAACAAACAATCAGCTGGCAGAAAGCATAGGAATAGAAAAAACAAGCATACTTCCGAGCTGGTATCTGTCAATGAATCTTGAAAACCTTGCAGACTGCGTAAAGCACATGTGCATGATTGCTTCAAAAATAGACCAGAAAGAACTTGCAAAGATAAAGCCAATACTTGCAGAACTTGACGAGCAGTACACGACTGTAATGAAGTCGCATCACGCGCAAAACAAAAAGCTTGCAGACTCTGTTGCAAGGAAAAGACTTAACCTGGTCAGCAACTGTACAAAGCTGATAACAAAAAATACTGCTGCAGAAACAGTAGAGCTTGCAGAAAACATAAAGACAAGCGCAACCCTCATCAGCAACATAGCAAGGATTGTATTGGATCAAGAATAACCATCAGTCTCTGCAAAAGAATAAGTATCGTCAAAGGTATTGCATACTTCTACTCCAGACATTACAACCCTTGCGCGCTCATCATCAGAACACAGCCAATATTGTATAGCTCCTACCTTTGGTTCTGGACTGCCTTGATAGCCGTAAACATCATTTATCCATGCAAAACGGTGATAGCTTTCTAACGGCGGAGTCTGCTTGATTGCCTCTAAAATCCCCTCCTGCTTCTTGCCAGTGCAGGGATTTTCTCTCACTTCATATGCTCTTGAATATCTCTTTTCACCTTGCGCCATAAACAAGGTATTCTGGACAACCCTGTCAAAATCCTGAGCAAACTGCACACAACGATCGCCGGTCATACTCTGCCCAAAAGAAATGCTTCCAGAATACTGCGTGCTGACAAACAAGGAAAGCGCAACCACTGCAACTAAAGAAACCGCAAAAAACACAGATATAGAATGCTTTACCATATTAATAATTTAAAAGAAAAAAAATAATTTTATGGTGTCCAGGTTCCCCTGTATCCTGGGTATCCCGGCCTTTCAACCATATCATAAGATATTGGAGTTATAGGCGCATCACCAGGCAGATAATGTGGGTCTACTGGAACGCCGCTAGGCGGTGTACAGCACCATGTCTTCATCCTGTATTCATCCTGACCAGGCGCGACAACACAGCTGTATCCTGCCTCTTGATACATCTTCAAAAATTTGTCATTAATGCCTGGCTCTGCTAGCACAGGTGTTGCTGGCGAATCACATCCAGCCATGGTAACTATCCCACCAGTTGAACCGGTTTTAGTGAATAATAGTACTAATCCAACAACCGCAAGAATAGCAACAACTCCTAAAATAACCAAAGCAATGCTTTTTTGTTCGGTCATATAATCACCTCAAAGTTTTTTATAAGTATCTGACGTATATAAATTTATTTCTAATATATAAATCTTTCTTTATTTTGTCTCTATTTATTTCTTACTTCTGCTCATCTGCCTGAAGGTCTCAGCCAAACTTTTGAAAAAAGTTTGATCAAAACAGCACTGCGCAAGGCAGTGCATGCGAATTTGCTTTAAAAAGGATATTCGCAAAAAACGCTTTATTTCTTACTTCTGCTCATCTGCCTGAATGTTTCAGCGACATCTATTATGTACTTGCCTGACGCAAGCTTGAAAATCAAGGGGTCTCCCTTGAACAAACGCACAAGGTCAAGCTCGAACTTTCCTGGCTTGATGACTCTTATCGATTCAAGATCGAGAACAACCGGCTTGTCCTTGTCATCTATGCCAGTCATGTCATAAACGTCCTTCTCTATCTGCTCTTTCTGCTCAGGAGAAAGAGTTATCTTTTCCTCTTCTTTAGCTTTCTCTAACCGCTCTTTCTTTATATAAAAGAACAACTTGCCGCCGCAAGGACAGCCTTTTAGAATTTCCTGGGCGCCGTCATCATACAATGTGTCGCATCTAACGCATTGATGAGGCATTATTTCTTCCTCTTTTTCTTCCTTTCCTTTGTAAGCAGCTCTATCTTGTTAGGGTCCTTCTTGATAGACTTCACAACATTTGCAGGCCCTATTATGGTCATGCCAGAACGGTCTCCCAATAGCATCTCAACAAAATCATTCTTCAGCTTGTTCAGACCGCCAATATCTTCCTGCTTTGGATTGATGACTGCCAATTCTATTCCCTTGAACTCCTTGTTTATCTCTTCCATCGTCGCTTTAATCAACTCTGTTTCCTCGTCTTTCTTAAGTCTTCCCTGCAGAAGAACTATCTTGTTCTTCTTGGCTATATTCAACAGTTTTCTTATCCTGCCCAGCGAGCTTAAAGCTTCAATCTCTGTATACGGCATGAATTGCAGTGTTACCATCTTTTTTTCACCTATTTTATCAATTTAAAAACATTCTCATATAAGTCTTTTACTTTTCTTCCATACTTTGCTGATATCCCCACAACAGGATACTGCGGGAATGCTGCCTGCACCTTCTTTAAGTTGGCTTTCTTTAAGTCAGACTTGTTTGCCACAATCAACACAGGAATGTCTCTTGCAGCAAGATTGCCGATAATCGTGATATTAACTTGCGAATACGGATCTTTTGTAGAATCCAGCACAACCAGGACTGTATCCATCTCATCCAGCCACTTGATTGCCTCGATAACGCCTTTTGTCGCCTCTTTGGCTCTTTTTTTTGCTTTCTTTTCAGTCATGCCTGCCTTCAGAAAATCCTCATAATCTATCTTAGTGGCAATTCCAGGAGTATCTACCAGATTAAACAGCAGCTCTTTCCTGCCGTCCTTGGATTTCAAGGTTATCTGCTCTTTTATCTGTATCTCTCTTGTCTCGTGGGGAACATTGCTTGTCGAGCCCATCTCTTCCCCCAGCCAGTCCTTGCAGATCCTGTTGGCAAGAGTTGTCTTTCCAGAATTAGGCGGGCCATAGAGGCCTAGCTTGATGTCTTTTTTAGCGCTAAACCAGTCGCTAAGGAATAAATTCAATATCTTTTTTAGCACGCTAAGCACTCAAACCACCTTTTATTTCAATATTTTTTGGTTTAACTAATTAGTTTATATACTTTTCTATTGCAGGGTATATATAAAAATTATAAAAAAAAGAATTAGAAAAAAGAATTATCTTTTCTTCTTCTTTTTGGCTTTTTTCTTCTTTTTCTTTTTCTTTACTTTTTTCTTAGCCTTTTTCTTCTTTTTCTTCTTGCGGCCGCCGCGAGCCATCTTTGCTCTTGAGATGTCTCCTCTTGAGTCGATAAAGTACAAGTATCCCTTTGCTTTCTTGACACCTACTTTAGCTACTTTCTCTATTTTTTTAGCTCCTTTCTTGCGGCCCCTAGCCATTTTAGCTCTGGACACGTCTCCTCTCTTATCCACAAAATATAGATATCCAGTGGCTTTTCGTACGCCAACTTTTGCAACTTTTTCTGCCATTTTTTATACCCTCCTCTTTTTAGTTTTTTATCTGGAGTGTAAAACCCCTCCCGTTTTCAGACGATAAATCACCTGAATTACCGTATAAAAAGCGTTCTTGTTTATAAACTTTTCGTCTATTTCTTCTTTTTCTTAGCCTTCTTCTTGGTCTTTTTCTTGGCCTTTTTCTTCACTGCTTTTGCACGACGTTTGGGCGGCGCGACAAACCATTCCGGCTTAAGAAGCTTCTTCAATTTTTCAGAAAGAGAGACTGCCTCTTTTTGCAATTCAAGCTCTTCTTTAGGAGTAAGGATGTGCTCTTTCTCCAGCTCTCTTGCTTTTTCAAGAGCTTTTTTCACCTTCTTTTTCTGCAGATAATCTGCCATGGCGTGTCTTCTGACTCTTGGATATATAAATTTTTTTGTTTATACTTGCACAATATAAATATTTATAAAATACAGGATGATATTGATTTTCATGACACAGGGTTTGATAATATCCGGGGAATTCGGCAGTATTGTCGTCAGGGAAAAGACAGGCAAGAAGCTGGAGCTGGGCGAGCTCTTGATTGCAGACCTGCCTGATCAAAAAATATTATTCCAGG
>JGI10211J14876_10001173_pt1 | contig 11532 bp, 12 predicted proteins | sample Etolagsediment_FD_14876 | JGI IMG/M metagenome (IMG submission 14876)
TTATAAGATAATGAGGTTCATCAACTACTGGATAGGCTTCACCAAAAGCTAGTAAATGAGGAGTTTCTGCTACTATTAGTTTTGCTCCTAATTCTGGCAATAATTGCCTGACATTTTCAGCATGTCCTTCTAAATCATGACAAAAACAACATTCTTTCATTTTATTAACCGCTCAGTTATTTTTTAAATAATTATCTATATTTTCCTCATTTTCTTCTCTCTTCAAGACCATTTAATAAAGCATTAATAAAGCGTTGAACAAAAAGACAAGGGCTAATCCAATAACTACACTTAACGCTATTTTCCCACCAAACCATAAAGTAATAAGAATAAAAAGCAAAAATAACATTATTAAAATCATTGTAACAATGACATAACTTATTATTCGTTTTTCTTCTTCAATTTTCTTCATATTTTTTCCTCATTTTCCTCTTTTAACAAATCTATAATTAAACCCCTCAGTTATTTTTTAAATAATTGTTTAGTTCTTTGATTAAATCATCTATCTTGTAAAGAATAAAATCAAGTTTAACCATTTCTTCCGTTCCTTCTAGTTCAAACCTAGCTTGTTTTACTTTCTCCAACATTTCCTTTTTAGCTCTAGTTATTTCTTTATCAACATCTACATTAATAAATTCATCAATCGCTTTAGCAACAGAGAAAGTTGCTTGAATATTCTCAGTTAATAATATTTTAATTAATTTCTCTTTTAATTCAGCTTTTTTCATTTTAATATCCACATATAAGGTTCAGTTACATTAAATGTTGAATCTATCATGGATTTTCTTTTAACTACTTTATGAACTATTCCTAATTTTAATGCTTCTTCAATAGAAAACCATTTATCTTTTCCACTTTCAAATATTTCTATCCAATATTCCTTAGTTGTTTTACCTCCTGTTTGTTGGGAAAGAAATTTTGCTAACTTTTCTTGAAAATATTTAATATGCTTCACTTTTCTTTCTATATCAGGAACTTTATCCATAATTCCAAATCCAGCAGAGTGCATCATTAAATTAGTATAATCATGGCAAATTCTCACACTGCCCCCCATAAAAAGAATAAATCCTCCAGAAATAGCATTTGCTAAGGCTACTGTTCTGATAAGACAAGGACTTGTTCCCATTAAATCTGTTGCTACCACCGCCTCATGAAAAGTTCCACCATTAGAATTAATCACAATTGCCATAGGAAGCTCACTAGATTGTTCTTGAAGATTTATTATATTTGTATAGAGGATTTCTACAAGAGAATTATTAATTAGACCATTAATCCAAATTTCTCGTTTCTTTAATCTATCTTTAAAAGCATCTATCCTTAACTTCTGTTCTTGATTAAGTATTATTTGATTTGACATTTTTATTTTCCTTTAATAATTCTCCTATATTTTTCATTATTTTTTTATCATTCTTTTCTAATTCCTTTAATTTTTTACTGAATTTGGTAATAGTAAGTCCCATTAACTTTTGATTGCTTATTATTGCCATAACAATATTTGCCACCTGTTCAAAATTCTTTTGAGCACATAAATTATGTTTTCCATAAGGTACTGGAGAATTTAGATTTCCTTCTGGTGGAGCAGGTAAAGTAATTTGTAACAATGGTTTTTGTTGCTTTTCACCAGCCACTTTAGTAGAACCATCAGGTAAATGTATTTTAGGTTTTGATTCAACTTTTTTTATTGCCATGTTATATTATCAAATTTATAATAGGTCTATTTATATTGGTTTTGTTCCTCGCCATTTTTTTCCTTCCTTTACACACTTAGTACACATATAAACATCTACTTTCTTCATTACTGGTGGTATTCTTTTCCATTGACCATCAACCTTTTTCATATAGGCTGGTTTTATCATTTTTAACCTTATTTGATGTAATCCCGTTGTGGTAAAATTTCCACAAATATCACATTTGACATAAGGCAAGACTACTTCTTCAGTTTCATTAATTTCCCTTTTTTTTGGTGTTAGAATCTTTGTCATTTATAATTGGTTTAACTGGTTTTACTTTATTTCCAAATGGTTTAGTTACTGGTTCATCAGGAATTTTTTCAAGAAACCAAACAAGGGTGTACGCTTTTTTACCAACAGCATAAGAATTTCTTCCATTCAGGAATCTTTTTTGATTATCAATTGTTTTAAAGAAATTACTAATTCCTTTATCATATTCTTCTAAGTCTTTTTGTGAGGGATTTTCTGAGGAAATGAAAGATTTTACCTTCATAAAACCACGAACCATTCTCTGATTTGGATTTGGCACATTTGGTTGTTGCATTTTTTTACTTCACCTCCTAACTAAACCTCTAACTATATATTATACATTATTTTACTTCAAAAGTCAAATTTTATTTTTAATCATGTGAAGATTCATCTTCTTCTGGATTTTCTTCTCCCTTACCCCTTTCAGGTTTTGGATTTTTCGTTTCAGAATTATTTCCTTCTGGTTTTCTACCAATAGCATCTTTAATTGATAACAAAAAGTCATTTTTACTACCGACTAAATAATGTTTATTAGCCCAAGCCTCGTCAATCGGTAATAATCCCATTGCAATTCTTGCCTCATTAAATGTATATAATCCTTTAGTCCAAGCCATCATAAAGTCTCTTCGAGATGATTCTGATTCTTCAATTCCTGCAGTTTTAAAATCTAAACGCCAACCCTCAACACCCATTCCTTGTTGAATAATCTCTTTAGTAATCTTTTGAGAAATAAGTTTTCTTAAAGGGTAAATATTGGTTAGATAAAAAGAACGCCTTGCCTCTGAAGCAGTATTTCCTTGTAAAGCAATACAACCATTTCTTCTAGTTACATAAAATCCAGTTGAAACTGAAAAACAATAAACATCTCCTTCATACATTTCCCTTGAAATTGTATTATCTTCAGAAGAATAATGTTTTTCTACTTTTTTAGACATTAAAACCCTAAATAGTTCTTTCCTATTGCCTCTTTTATCTATGTTAGAAACTATTTTTGTATTTAATCCTAGTTTAAAAGCTATTTCTTGAACATCATCTGCTAATTGTTTTGAGTTAGTAGCATAACTTACTGAATTTCTACCATTTCTTTTATCAATTGTTCCATCTCCAAGCATTAACCAGTCAAATAAAATTCTTGAAGCTTCTTTTGGTAAATTCATTAATTCTCTAGGAATTCTCTTTTGATGAGAATATCCACCACAATTGTTTTTTAAATATGTCCATAGATTTTTATCATGTATTGACCATCTTCTGCATCCATCTTTACTTTTAGCATTTCTTACAAAACTAAATGGCAAAGATGAAATCAATCCATCTATTGCTTCCCCTTTCGTTTTATTAACGATATCTGATTGAGCAAAAGTAATCACATAATTATAACTTTGTTCACCTTTAACAAATAAACCACCTTCAGAAAGATATAATCCAATAAAGGCCAACCAGTTAGTCATTGGAATATTTATATCTTTTTCATTTGCTTTATGATTTTGGTGATAAACAGCCTCAACTTTAAACATCTCTTTAGGTTCATAGTGAGATTTAAACATATGAGGAGCTGATGGCATTATAACTTTTTTTAGATGTTCTATTTCCTTAGCTTTTTTAATTTTATATTCCCTTTTTGATTGCTTACAAAACATTGTATGGTCTTCAGTAACTAAAATATCTCCACCTTTTTTATTTTGGAAATGGATTAGATGCTCAGATACTTCATATTTAACTAAACTTTTTGGTTTTTCAAAGAAAACTGATTGATTATCAGGATTGAAAATTGCTATTTTTTCATCTTTTTCTACTTCCCAATGATATTTCCAACCATCCTCTGTTAATACTTCTGTGTCTGCTGAATAACAAGCTCTATTTGTTCCTTCTGGAAAACCAACAAGCAATANAGGAACACCATATTGTCCAACAACCAATCTTAAACCATATCTAAGAAGCTCTAAATAAGCCATATCTTGAGGAGTGATACCCAAAGCCTCTGCTTTTGCCCCCTTAAATGTAACTAATGTTTTTCCTGCATTGTGGGGACCCATATAATTCTTTTCATAATAAGCAGAGACAGAATCCGCATCTGCTTCTNTAGAATCTTCAGGAAGTATTAATTGCATAGGTGGACGACCACCATTTCTCAAAATATTAATATTATAAGTTAATGCTCTTAAAAGTAATTGTAAAGTCGCTGTGTTATCTTCTAAAACCGCTCTACCATATAAATCCGCTCTTCTATTCGGCCTTCTTGTTTGAAAAATCTCATCTAAATTATAAATTACTGCTTTATTTTGTTCTGTTGTTCTTTTATACCCCACTTTTTCTAAAACACCTTTTTTCTTTTTGGCAGCATCTACCAAAATCGTCATTTTTACTGGGTCAAGATTATAAAGAGCAGCAACCTCCATTGGTTTTATTTTTCTTTTTGCACTTTTTTTTGTGGGGACTTTTTCTAAATAAAAATTCCCATAAGCTAAATAATTTTCAACACAAACACCCAATAATGTTTCAATGGTATCATCGGGATTAGGAGCATCAAAAAACCTGATTAATTTCTTTAAATCTTTTTTACTTCCCTTCTTACCTTCAATTGATGGTTTAATTACATAACCACTACCTAAAACACCATCACGAATTCTTTGAGCGGCTTGTATTGAACCAGGAGAATCAGAGAATAAAGTAGATAAGGTGTTATAATTTTTACCAGATTGATAAGCATTAGCCAAGAATTTTCCTACACCATAACCAGAAGTAGAAATATATTTTCTTGACCTTTTAAACCTATTATCTAATGCTTTAGCAGTATCTAAAGACCAATCTTTTTTTGCTACCTCTAATGCTTTATTAACCGCTTTGACAACTTCCTTATTATATTGTGTCTTTAAATCCCTTTCCAATTCTTTTTTAATATCATTCTTAGTTTGAACTACCTTTTCTTTAACATTTTCACTATTTAAAACGGTTTTTTCTAAGAATTTTGGGAATTTCATGGTTTATAATAAAAATATACAACCTTTTTTTAAAAAAAGCAAGTTTTATCCAATTATCTTAAATCCTCTGCCCGGCGTACCTTGCGCCGCATGAAAACAAACTCCAGCGACCGCATCACTATTATGAACAAAAACTCCAGCTGATAAGGCAAAATTATGATATTTTTTAACTTTCATATCAAAAACTTTTGTTGGTTTTATTTTTTCAATCTTAATGATTTTATGGTTAAAATATTTCTGGTTATAATACTTGCTTTTATAATATTTTTGCCCAAATTCATGTTTTGATATTTCATTTTCTCTTAATATTCTGTGTAATACTTTTTGTGTACAATGCAATTTTTCAAGTATTTCCTTTTGCGAGAAACCATTCTTAGCAACAGAAATTATTTTAGCCAACGTTATGTCTTTTCTAGCAAATGGATTATTACTTCCTATTAACCTTTCTTTATGTCTCTTTCTAAATTCTAAGTCTTGCCAAAGTTTATTCATTACTTTAGTCCCATTCCGAGAAAATAAATTCATTCTTTTTAATTTTTCTATACGCTCTTTAGATTTATTATATTTAGTTATATTTCTTGGACCAGTTATTTTACCTATTCTACTTGAATTTTTCTTACAAATTTCTCTAAATTCTGGCTTTTTCCATAACATTTTAAAATTTGTTTTCCCAACTTTATTATGTAATTCTCTATGATTATCCCAACTCATTATTTCTAAATTCCCAGAGGCATTATTTCTTTTATCAAAATCCTTATGATGAATTACCTTTCTTGTCTTTTTCATATTCTTATAAGTAAACTCAAAAATATCCTTTGCTACTAATTGATGCGTAAAAACCCACTTACCAGAATTATTTTGTCTTATCATTTCATAGCCATTAAGAGCAGTTTTGCTATTAGTAATTGATAATTTTCTATATAGAGGCATTAGTTTATCGTTTATTTTTAATTTATCAGCTCTTTTATATCTTCCATTTCTTAATAAAAAAGGATGATTAGAAGTACAATCTATATGCTTATTATTATCTAACCAAATACGATAAATATCTTTTCTTAACCCAGTACAAACTACATTCTCAATTTTTCCAATCTTAATTTGTCCATTTGGTAAAACTGAATAAACTTCAAACTTTGATTTTCCAACAAGTTTTTTAATTGGGACTTCCTTACCATTTAATAAAGATATTTTTGTATTACCTGCTAAACAAACATCTTTACTTCCTCCTCTTGGATGGTCAATCTTCATTCCTTTTATTTCTTCTAATTGTTGAAGTTCTATAATAAACGGTTTATAAAAATAAAAATCTAATCTCTTATCAAGTAAAGCCCCCTTCAATGTATAATATGCTTCTGCTTTTCTATCTACCGAAAGAAAGTCCGCATTAAATCCTGCTGATTTTAATGTTTGAACAGAATCAACTGAATTATGAACAAAAATACCTGCCGATAAAGCAAAATTATGATATTTAGGAACTTCTATATCATAAACATCTTCATATTTATAAAATTTAACCGAAACTACTTTATGATTTTTTTGTGATTTATAATCTCTGAATCCTTTATAACCCAATGATTTTAACCTTCTAATAATAAAAAGATTGTTTTTTAACTCTAATCTTTGTCTAACTTCTTTTAAAGTATTACTACTTGAACATATTTTTAATAACAATTCATTTTCTACTTGTCGATTATAATGAGGCGAATTTTTACCATAATAAACAGGCCTTTTTAACATTTTAATCTTATATTCTTTATCATTATCCCACTTATCTTGAATTATCAAAGCTATTTTTTTAGCAATTTCTTTAGTAGGTGATTTTAGTAAAGAGGGTAGATTGAATTTCTTATTTCTTTCTCGCATTAACTGGGCTTGTTTTTCCCTCATGCCTTTTTTTGACCATCTAATTTCATTCGCTTTTTGAGTTAGCATCTTATGCATTTTAAGATGATTTTTATAGTGCTGATATTCAAGATTTAATGGTCTATTATCCTCTGAATTAAAATTTCTGTGATGGACTACGTTATTCTTAGATTTCTTCCCATAAATATTTCTAGCAACCATATCATGAGTCATCTCCCAATTATTTGTTTCTGGTTGTAATATTTTTTCATAACGTCTTGGTTTTGTATCTGTTTTATTTTTTCTTATTAAATAATCTGTATATAAAGGCATTATGCTATTGCATGGCTTTAACTCTTGTACTTCTTTATATGAACCATCCCTCATTAAAAATAAATGTTCAGGGGTAAAATACAGTTTCTCGCCATTGTCAAGAATAATCTCATAAACCTTTTTATTAACACCTGTTTTAATAGCGGGATGACATAATGCAGGAACTATCTCTTTTCTTTTTAAGTCATAGGAATAAATCCATGTTTTTTTATCTATTTCGTCTATTCTTTTATTTGTTCCATCAAGCAATTTTATCTTTGTTGAACCTAATGTCGATTGCCAACCATCAAAGGTTATCTTATGAATATTATAACCAATATCTCTAAGTTTATAAACAAGTTTTCTAACTTCCTCAAATTGAATCTCGTCTTTTGGTCTTGCCTTTATCTGTAACATAAAGTCAATGAATATTTTTGGCTTCTTTTCCATTTTGCCCAAACTACTTCTTTGCTCTATCCAACCATTAAACTTTCCCATAGCAAAACCAGCACAATCTCCTTTTCCCTCTTTATTTAATCCTAAATCAATATGTATAAAGCGTTTATCAGTATCAAAACTTTCACTGCTTTTCAGATTATAAAACCATTCATAAAAATCTCCTGTTTTAGGACTAATTGGATGTTTTCTTTTATAATTAGCATATGAAGTAATAATGTCAGGGTCATTAAAAAATCCCTGAATTGACATTGATGGTTGAGCACCATAATCCCTCATTGCCTTTTCAGGATTTTTTATAAATTCATCTTCGTATTCTATTGGTATCATTACTCCTTTTCCCTTATATTTTGAAACATATTTTCCTAAATCAAATTTCTGTCCACAAAACATTTCCTCTGGTATTGCTTCCCATAAAGGAGTTCTTCTTTTAAAAACTTTAGGATTATCTGCTTCTTCTTCCCATTTTTTCTCAGCAAAATCATAAACATATCTTGGTGAAGTTATAATAAATGTTTTTCCTTTAGAAAAAAATCGAGAACGAATACGCTTTTTAATTTGATTATAGCTTTCTTCAGCATAATCTTTATCTTTAGTTGAAGTATGAAATGAAGCTTCATCAATAACTGCTCCAAAAATGTTATAACCCAAAGGAGATTCTTCATTTGAGCCCAACGGAAGAATAAAAATATTTTTAGGTAATCTTATTTTAGACTTAATTCTTGGGTCAGGAGGATAAAAGTTTTGAAACCATTGATTATTATCTATTCTATTTTTAATCTCACCAAAAACAACATCTTTGGCTTGAGTAAAAGACTTAGAAATATTGACAAAGGCAATTTTAGTTCCTTTAGCAAAATGAAAGTATTTTTGAGGATTTCTTAAACAAAGCAACCTATAAATAATATAGGTTATTGCCATTGAAGAAACATAGGATTTACCAGAACCAATGCCAGCTATATAAAGAACTTCCTCATATTTTCCTAAGTTTTCAAAAAACTCAAGATTTTTACCACTATCAAATATTTCTATTAGAAGTTCTTTATTATAAGGTCGTGCCGAGTCTTGCTTGGTAACAAAATTAGGACTTTCTAGGAACTCTCTCATCCCCACTGGTTTGTACTGGTATTCTGGGTTTTCCGCTAGAAACTCCAGAATTTCCATCTCTTTCCAGTTGGCGTTTTTTATGAACTTCTCGAATTGCGGTGAGAATATTAGATTTGTCATTTTCGCTTAATTTATGAAGCTCGATAGCATATTTTGATATTTTTGCTTCTTCTCCTAAATTAATATCTAAACTTTCAGGAGCTTTAACTCCTTCTATTTCTGTTATTTTACTTAAAACCGATAAGGCCGTATTCATAAAACTATTTCTTGCTTGTCCCTTAGCATTCATATATTCAGTTATTGCTCTATTATATAAGAATCTTAATTTGTCTAAAATTTCTGCTCTCTTCTCACTAAAATCAATATCTATCGAAGCATCTTCTTGTCTTATATATTCAACATCATTTTTTACAATTGTTTCAGAAATCGGAACAGTAATAATTTTATTTTTTCCTACCTTAATTCCTTTTTCAAGAATTAATGGTATTTGGTAAGGCTCATAACCCATTCTTACTAATTCTCTTACTTTTCCCCTGCGTAGGGCTATTTTATTAACATTGTCTGGATTTATATTCTGGGCAACAGCAGTTACACTTTGAGGAGATGGTAATATTTTTTCTGTATCAAGAGGTTCTTTTGCCATGTTTTAAATATTCTAAACAAATTATAATTAAAGCATCAGCCATATTTTCTTTACCAGTAATATCAATTGCCTTTTTGACAGTTTTATATTGTTCTTTATTTAAAAGAACTTCAAATCTATTTTCTGGAACTTTATATTCTTTTAAATTAGTTGATTCCTTTTCAAGTTGTTCAAAATCAACTTCTGAAAGGTTTTTTAATCCCTGTAATTCATCTTGGGTATAACCCAATTTATTTTCTATTTCCTCTAAAGAATATGTTTTATTTAGCTCGTAAATAACATTTGCTAATCTTAAGTTGTCGAAAACTCCTCTTAATTTATTAAAATTAATCGTAGAAATCATTGCTTCAGGAACATTTTTATTTAAAACAATAATAGGTACTTTTTTATAACCAAGGCTTTTAATAGCTTTCCACCTATGTTCTCCATCAATAACAATATACTCACCCTCTTTGTCTGGATTTTTCCTACAAACAATTCCTCCAATTAATCCCTCTCTCAATATATTTTTCTTTGTTTGCTCGAATGTTTTTTTATCCATTACATTAGGATTGTATTTATTAGGAATTATTTTTTCTATATCAACAGTTATTATCTTATGTATTATTTTTTTCATAGTTATCTTTTATATATTTTAAACAAATATCATTTATTTTTTCTGCATTATTTTTTTTGTTTACCATTTTTAAAGTAGCTTTTAATGTTTCATATTGTTCATCTGTTAAAACAACTTCAAATCTATATTCTGCAATATCTTCTTTATCTAATTCTAATGATTCTTTTTCAAATTGGCTGAAATCAAATTTTAAAAGATTTTCCAGTCCCTGTAATTCATCTTGAGTATACCCTAGTTCTTTTTCTAATTCCTCTATTGTATAAGTCTTATTAAGTTCGTGTACTACTTCTGCTAGTTTTAGTGTATCAAATTCTCCTCTCAATTTGTTGAAGTTAATTGTAGAAATCATTGCTTCTGGAAGATTTTTGTCTAAAATGATAGTGGGTATTTCTTTATATTCAAGTTTTTTAGCAGCTTTCCATCTGTGTTCTCCGTCAATAATAATATACTCATCTTTTTCTTTTCTAACTATTATTGCTCCCACCAACCCCTCTTTTTTAATGTTGTTTTTTGTTTCTTCAAATAGCTTCTCATCCATTATATTAGGATTATAGGGATTGGGTTTTATTTTATTAATATCAATTATTGCTACTTGATGGTTGTATTTAAGTTCAGTCATATTTAATTCCTCTTTTCTCCCAAACACGAGTAATTAATTTTTCTAATTCAACAAAAACCTCTGCGTTGTGTAGATTTCTAAGCAAACCTGCTTTCTTCCCTTTTTTATCTAATAAATTACTAGAGTGTAAAAAGGTTCTTTTTATTTCTTCTTTTTTCTCACTGACTCTTAAGTAGTTTAATTTTAACCCAAAATCTTTTAATTTCAAAATCTGACCATATCTTCCACCTATTGTCCATGAAGTGCTATCTACTGAATAAAAAGGAAACTTTAATAATAAAGAAGGTGAAGTAATAGCGAATCCATGAAATTTATGTTTAGGATAACGAGCAAAAACTCTTGTCAACCACCTTCCTATCCATCTTGTGTTTCCTAAATTCCCGACTCCACCCAAACCAACATAGTCATAATTTTTACAATAAAGGTCAAGCCATTTAAAATCTTCTGTTTGATGAAATACAGGCAATGCATTTATTTTTTGTGATTTTAAATATTTAAAGTTTTTGTAAGACATATCTGCACTTTTTATATTAAATTTAACATCACCAATCACATCAAGGCTGATTATTGTTTTAAACTTATCTTTGTATTTCTTACAAAACTTTGCATATTCTTCAATAGAAATAGGTTTATTTAAACTATCGGCAGAGAAAGCTCCAGAATCAAGCATTACTGCTTTAAAATTTTTAGTAAAATCTATTTTTAGTTTATGTTCTTTAATATAGAAATAGCTAATTAAACCATGAGGAGCTTTAGCCTTAATTAATATATCTCTGCTTCCGCCATTACTAAAACCTAGATAGATTTTCATTTAATAACTTTTTTTAAAATATTCTTTTTTATTTCATCCACCTCCAAAACAGGTTTATCTAATCTACTCAATTCAGTCATTGGAAAAGTTGTCAAATTGCCTCTAGGTGTATATTCCATTAAAACAAAGATATATTTTAGTTTAAGTTTGTCAAACAGGGTTTTAGCTA
>JGI10211J14876_10001174_pt1 | contig 11518 bp, 9 predicted proteins | sample Etolagsediment_FD_14876 | JGI IMG/M metagenome (IMG submission 14876)
GAAGAAGACGACGACGACGATGAAGACGACGATGACGACGATGAAGACGATGAAGACGACGACGACGATGATGACGAAGACGATGATGACGAAGACGATGATGATGAAGACGATGATGACGAAGACGATGATGATGAAGACGATGAAGACGATGAAGACGATGAAGACGATGATGACGAAGATGATGACGACGATGATGAAGATGATGAAGATGATGACGACGATGATGAAGATGAAGATTAATATTGTATATTATTTCTTTCTTATCAAGAAAGAAATTTAACAGAATGTATACCTTGATCCACATTTAGAACAGACTACATGTGTTGTACTACCTTCATCAGCAGATCGTGATTGAGTTTGATAATAATAAGTTTCATTTGAACCACATTTACGATTATTACATTTAAAAGCACTTTTCTCTACTTTTATACCTTCTACATGATCTGAGTTTTCTTTTGATTCTATGTTTATGTATTCTTCATAAACAGTACTATCCCAGCCGATATTTATTTCATTCAAGTCCTTTTTTATACTTTCTAACTTGTCGGGATTTTCAATTATTTCACCTAGTTTTTCATATGCAAGTTTATTGTATACATCTCCTATTTCCATCTTATCTTTATTTGATATATTTTTACACATATCGTATATTAGCTTTTCTAATTTTTTGTCGGCAAGTGCATTACTTACCAATTTTCTAGTTTTAGAAATCATGATTAACGTTTTAATAGTTAATATTTTCTGACTTTTAATTTCTATTTTTATTTTTTAATAATAAATATGGGTTCCGAGATATCTGCTTTATTAATCGAACCTGCAATTGGGGTAGGAGCGGTAGCTTTAACTATTTTTGCTATTGTAGAGCAAAACAAACGTAAAAATGATAAGGATGATAAACACGATACGCATGCAAAATGGCTAGCTATAGCATCTATAGTAGTCCTAGCTTTATTGATAGTTATTAATATAGCAATGACAGTGTTAGGAGGATAACATATAATCTTATTTTGGTTTAACATTTTGTTGTATAATTGTATATTTAGCGAATATGCAATCTTTTACTATTACAAACGATAGAGTAGTTCGAGGACCTATAGGACCTATAGGATCAACTGGTTCAACTGGCCCTACGGGTCAAACCGGGTCAACTGGCCCTACGGGTTCAACTGGTTCAACTGGCCCTACGGGTTCAATTGGTCCAACTGGTGTCCAGGGAGAGTCAAGTGGTCAGTTATTATTAACACTCGATAAAATAAGAGTTAATGAAGGAAATTTAGGATTATCTACATTATTTGTAGGTTATACAGCTACCGATTATGACGTATCCAGTGGTACATCTATACCTTTTACAGAAGAAAGGGGTGCGGTGCAAATAGTAAGCTTAGGTAAAGGAAATGCTGTTTTCGTTTTTAGAAATGGAAATGATTTTATCAATAGAATAATAGACCAAGGTCCATATTTTCTAGATGAAGGTCAGACATTTATTATAGAAAGTGTAGAACCAGGTTCTGTAATTATAATGACAGAAGGTGGTTATGGTTTTTCAGAACAAAGACGGAGTACTTTTGAATCACCTATGCCGTTATTATCTCTTGGATTGGCGTTTTCTGAAACACTTTTTTACGCTTTTAGAAATTCAGAAGGTACCAATGGATTAGTCCATGTCATAGCTGGACCCGCGACTTCAAGCATAACATTAACAGATGCTACAACAGGAAATGTTGTATTAGGTCAATCAAATGTCGTACTAGATCCATTCAACAGAACAACTCTAACATTGGATGGAAATAAAGAATACAAGTTATCCGCTACAGAACCAATAATGGCTTGTATACACGCATTTATGGGGGCAGGGGTACAGAGATTTTACGACAGTCGATTGATTATTCCAAATACAAATGATGGAATTGTATGGCCTAGAAACGGGCGAGTTTCGTCATTGTATGGTAACGTAAAAGTAAATTATTATAATAATCAAGGTATAGGCGGTTCATTCACATTCGCAGATCCACCGGTGTCCCTAGAACTACAAAGTTTGGTTGGTAATAGCGATCTAAATTATGACCCTACTGGTTGTACTAGACTTTTAGCAAAAGGGTTAATTACATCATTTTCCGGAGCTGATGGTGCAGGTTTAGAAGCAACTCCTATGGTTCCTATTAGTGCAATGTCTTACAAGATTCCAATTGTAGGAAGGGTAGGGAACGTGGGAAATGGAGCAACTAATTCTATAACAGTAGCAAGTCCATTTTCAGGGGCATTCAGGGTATATAATTATAACTCTGTAACCGAAGAACCAGAAATAGTAACTTTTAACGACCCAAGTGGTGGTGGTACGTCAACTATTATTCCTATAATTAGACGATTTAACGTTCTGCCTGATACATCTATCAAACAACGAACGCCATGTTCAGCGCAGATTAGAGCAACGGAAGGTGATAATTCATACGGACTTCAATCGAATTTTGAAGGTGGATTTATAATATCCAATGTCCCTTGTATGGTTATAGTAAATACGAGTCAAGATGATACAAATACATATCTTGGAAGTAGTGGAAATCAAGTTCCAGGTGTAAAATCAGATGGAGATGAAACGATAATGTTTGGTATATCTCCAGATGAATTAAAATCAAGTATAAGATTAGGTTCAGATGATTTATATTATAGACAAGATATCACAGGTGGAGTTCAAACATGGACATTGGCATAGTTGAACTTTTATAATTATTATTTTTATCAAAAAATAATATAAAAATGATTACAGTATTTTACTTAAAGTTATAATTACAAGACTGTAATCATGAAACTAAAACTTAAAAATTTTAGGTATCATAGAGATGCCGAATTTAACATTCCAGATGATGGATTAACTCTAATTTCGGGGGAGAGAGGTTCTGGAAAATCGACTATTCTAGAAGCTATAGTTTTTGCATTATACGGAAAAACAAAAAGACGGCCAAACTCTCATGGAACAGAATCTTGTTCTGTAGAGTTAAATCACGATAATATTCAGATAACAAGAACAAACAAACCGGATGTTTTAACAGTTATTTATAAAGGAACAGAGTTTGTAGACAATGCTGCTCAAGGTGTAATAGAAAAAGTTTATGGTTTAAATCTACAGGAATTTCAGTTATCAACATATTTTGATCAAAAGAAGCAGTCGTCTATTTTATCTATGTCTCCTTCAGAACAATTAAATTTTGTTGAATTGATAGCATTTAATGATGATGTTCATCAAAAAGATAAAGATGTTATTGCATCTCATATAAAAAATCTAGAAAAAACTCAACTAAAAACTAATACTGAAATAGATCTTCTCGTATCTCAAATTTCAGATTATAAATCGAGACTATCTGAATCAACTAATATTCCTGCAAATTTCAATCCAACCGAAATAAAGAAAAACCATAACAATACAAAATGTAATATAAACTATATAAAATCCGAAATAGATAAAAATAAAGAAGAATTATCTATCCTTAGGAAAGAAGAATCATCGATAAGAAAAGACATTGAAAATAATAAAAAGATTGGAGCTAGTATAGAAACATTAACATCTGAATTAGAAGAATTAGGAGAATGCGTCGAAGAATCTGTAATTCAAGAAAAGGAAAATGAAAAAGAGAAAATTAACGAAAGATTATCGTTGTACGAATTTATTCAAGAATCCATAGATCTTCAGTCTCAATATGAAGATGCTTGTAGATCCCATATAAGTAATAATACCAAAAAACTCGAAGAACTCAAAGGCGAGTTAATGAGCGATACAAAAATTATAGGGATGAATACTCGTGTTAAAAACTACGAAAAGAATAGAGACAAATACGAAGAAGATAAACGGGAAAGAGCTATTTTAGCTGACGCTAAAAACAAATCTGTAAAATCTATTGTTTCGTCAAAAGAAAAATATATTTCTTTAGGAATAGGAAAACTACCAGCAAATAGCAAAATCATAGAATTTACAAATAAAGAAATTATAAAAATAGAAAAGGAGATTGAAGAGTTAGAAAAAGTTAATCACGACGTATTTACATGTCCTTCTTGTAAAGTTAAACTTGCATGGGATGACGAAACAGAAGATTTGAAGGAATTTGCAGAACATGTTGAAAACGATGATTATAAAGATGTTGATATTGAGGTATTATTATCTACTAAAAAGAATAATTTAGAGGCTACAAAACAACTTAATAACGTTTTTACAGAACATTATACTCGTTCTATTGAAAAACTTCCAAAAGAGCCTCTGAAAATAATGTCGGTTGATGAGTTTAAAGAATTGTCTTTGGCTTTATCCGAACAAGAAAAGATTAAAAGTCGTATAGTTAAATTAGAACAGGATATAGAGAACAATGTAATTCCAGATTCTATTGAAAAACTTAAAAGTAAAATACGCGATAAATTAAATGGTATTCCCAAAAAAGTTATAAAGAGTTATATTAATCGTGATACACTTGTCGAGACTAGAAAAGAATTTATAAACATATCATCCGAAATAGAACACCTATGGAAGAAAAGAGGGCAACACAGTATTTTGAATAGAAAAATAAAAACATTAAAAAAGGACTACAAAACAGTATTTATGTCTGCCGAGGACGAAATAACTAAAAAAATTAACAATGTAAATTCTGAAATTGAAAATCTTGAAAAAGACCTTGAAAACTCTAGAGAACTACTAGAAATATTAAATATCAATATGAGAAAAGTAGAAGTATACGAATTGAATAAAAAGTATGAAAGTATACTTGTTGATATGAATAAAAATCTTGTGGAAAAACAAAATCATCTCAAAAATATAAATCAAAGAATCGATGCATCTTATAAATTAAAGAAATTGGCTACAGATGCGGAATTTATTTCATTACAAAAGACTATTGATAGCATAAATGAGCATGCTAAAGTGTATTTGGATAGAATGTTCCAGGACGATATTAGTGCAAAATTATTCATAAAACGCTATAATAAAAATGGAGATGCTTCTCATCGCCCTATAATTATAGTAAAAGTAGAATATAACGGATGTATATATAATAACATAGATGAACTTAGTGGAGGAGAACGACAACAATGTGATTTGGCATTTTTATTCGCTATTAATGACATGATGGGAAGTAAAATGATTTTACTTGACGAATGTCTAAATAATCTTAATTCTGAAATTAACAAAAATACTCTGACTTTTCTTAGAGAATTATCTTCTAACAAACAAATACTTGTGATTTCTCACGAGGCTGTTAGAGGGTTATTTGATAATGAAGTTAAGCTTTTTAGACATGAAATATAAATTATTTAATTGTATTAAAATTCCTTTTTGAATACAACAAAGGAATATATAAAAACATTAAAGCCAGTCCGACTTTGATATTTTAAAATAAGCTTCAAATTCTTCTTTTTGAATATATCCATCTTCTACAAACTCTTTATACAAATCAATCTCTATGTCATCAATTTGTTTAGTGAGCCATTTGATATAAACATCACGATCTTCTTCATCGGCGTCTTCCATCATACCTAACGCGATACTCGACGAAATGTCAGGATCATTACACTCTTTAATCTTTGCTTGTATTCTACCGAGAAGATTAGACTTGATTTGGTCATCCCAGCTAATCATCATATTTTCATCGACAGAAGACATTACATTTACAAGACGGGCAGCGTGACCTGACGAACACGTATCGGTCATTTCATAAAGCTCTTCAAACAATCTAAGCTTCAAGTCATCAGCAACTTCGGGTTTATCAGTAAATTCGTCAGATGATATTCTGGACCAAATATGACATAACAATTCTGATAAAGAAACTTTATTCTTGGTAAAAGTAGCGCTATCAACACTTATTCTATCTAAAGCTAATCCTACGTTTTGTTTACAATTTTTATACTTTTCTTGATTTATACTCCTTGTATATATTTTAATTTGATGTATAGTATCCTCGAATTTGATTAATTTATAATCACCAGAATCATTCATGATTTTCTCTACGTATTTTTCAATACATTTGTAAATACTATCGTTATGAACATTTTGAGAATCATTATAAACGGTCTTGATTCTCTCCGCGATAGACATTTTACGCCCATCGCCTCCATATCCAAGTTCCATTATTAATTTTCTAGCGCGCTTCTTTGACTGAGAATCACCCAAACGTAAAATAACATCTGTTGCATCTGCTCTTATATTCTCTGTGTTTTCTGTATCATCTGCAATTTCAAACAATTCTGTTATGACCTTTTTCTTTGTATCCGGAGTTGTAAAATTATTCTGTAGTATATTTTGTCCAGATAAAATTCTATATGGTTTTTGATTATTCTTTTCTTCGAAAAATGTTAATTGCAAACTTAACACAAATGTTTCGTCATAAGGAACCTTTAACTTTTTAAAATTCATGAGACTGGAAATACCAGTTTTTGAAATATATGATGCTATAACTTCATATCTAAATTTTGAAGTATAAGATAATTCAGATATAATATCTGTAAGACTTTCCAATGCTACATCTCTCCACTCGTCATCAGCCGTAAATAAGAATTTAGCCGCGTCGCATCTGTGTTTAATGTCCATACTAATATCAAATGTTAGATCACTAAAACATTTATAACATTCCATAAAGTACCCAATGTTGTATAAATGAACTACCGTGTATATACGTTCATGAGAAGGAACTAAAGGTGTTCTTGATGTTCTAACAAGGATGTCTAAATTAGGAGGAATTCCATTTTCACAAAATACTAGGGTATCTCTCCACCGAGATAATAATTCCATAGCCAGTTCATTAGAATGTTTTAGAAGAATCTGAAAGATGTTAAATTTGTTGTGAGATTGATAAACATCGCTCATGCATAATTTTTCTGCTTTATTTTTTGCGTTTTCAACTTTAGATATATCATCACTACTTAAATCTAGTTCTAGTGAATTAAAAAAATCCAACATACTTGGTTTAGAAACAAGGTATTTTTATAGCGTTTTATAAAAATTGAAAAAAGAGTGATACATATATTAAAATAATAATGTATTCGTATAAAAATGTCGGGTAGAATAGAAATTATAACAGGTCCTATGTTTAGTGGAAAATGTCTAGGAATCGACACTAAAGTATTGTTATACGAAGGAGGTGTAAAAAAAGTTCAGGATGTTGTTAAAGGGGATTTTTTAATGGGAGATGATTCTAAACCTAGAAAAGTATTAAGTATCACTTCTGGGTACGGGCAATTATTCAAAGTAAAACAAACCAATGGAATAGATTATATTGTAAATAAAGATCATATTCTATCTCTTAAACATAGATTTTATATAAAAAATGTAATTGATATTAACGTAAAAGAATATATCAACTCTTCGGAAAAAATAAAATCAAACTTTAAAGGATACAAGATTATACCAGAATATATTTATAAAGAATTAGATAAACCCCCTTATGAACTAGGATGTAAATGGAGAGGCGATAATGATTATATTCCTGATACAATCAAGTATAATTTATTAAGAATAAGGGAAGAATTTATAGTTGGTCATTTGGAGACATATGGAGAATATCATAATTCATCTTTTTACTTAAATATCGAAAACTGGTGTAATGATAATATTAATGAATATACCCGTCTTTTATCACTATGCGGTTTAGTTGTAGAAAAAAATAGATATGAATTAAAAATTTATGGTAATCTTTTACATGAATTGGGATGGACAAAGTATAAATCTAATATAGATAAACCGTTGAGGTATGAAACAAATGAAAATTTATCTAACATATCTATAGTTTCAATAGGATACGGTAATTATTATGGATTTACATTGGATGGAAATCATAGATTTGCACTTGAAGATGGAACGGTAACTCATAACACATCCGAGTTATTGGGAAGATTAAATAGAGATGTATATGCTAAAAGAAAAATTTTATACATTAACCATTCTCTGGATAATAGGTCGGATACTATTTACTCAACTCATAATCCATTACTGAAAGGTAATATATTTAATTATGATATGAAATCATGTTCTAGTCTTCCGTCACTAGAAGAAGTAGCGGAATACGATACAATTGGAATAGATGAAGCGCAATTTTTTGATAATCTAGACATGACAGATTTATATGCAAATTCTGGAAAACGTGTGATTGTATCAGGTCTAATCGGAGATTCTAATAGGAAAAAATTTGGCCATATTTCAGATATTCTACCATTTGCAGAACAGTGTGATATATTAAATGCTGTATGTGTAAAATGCGCGGAAAATAAAAATCATACTAACGCCTCTTTTACAATAAAGATATCTGATTCAACTGTAAAAGATTCTCAGGTTGACATTGGCGCGGATGACAAATATATACCTGTATGTAGATATCATTTCGATAACTAGTTAAGTTAATATATTTTCACTCTTTCGAGTGAAAATAAAATAAAATATAAGTGAAAATTATATATATTCATATAAAAATCTATTACCTCTGTATTGTAAGACATATTTCAATAAATCTTTATCTTTATAAAATTCTGATGCTTCAATTACTATACGATTAAATCCGTTAAGAAATCGTGTATTATTTTCTCTTGTAGTTGGATGAAAACAAGCGTGATTTTCATATACCAAATTAAATAAGTATTTTAATTCTGTTTTTGAAATAGAGCGTCCTGATATTATGTAAAACAACATAAAGTCTGATGCTTCTTTTCTAGCATTTCTTGCATGTAATCGAGTAGATGCTCTACCTTTTCTCTTATACTCAGAAAAGAAATCTTTAGATACACGGGTCCTACACAAAGGACACGACTCGTTACTTTCAAGGCATTTAGAAATGCACTTCTTGCAAAACTCGTGACCACAAGGCGTGGAAACGAGTTTTTTAAATTCTAAAAGACAAACTGGGCAGGACATTTTAACAATAAGATGTAATGAACATATTACAACGATAATCGGAGAATATGGATATTTTTTTCATTTTTTACGTTAAATGAAAAAAATTTACTTTATATAAATCATGAGTTGCCAAGACATGGATAGGATTTCGTCGGCGGTAGATTGCACTTGTAATAATTTAAATATCACAGTTAGTGAAGTTTTAGATGCTATAAAGGATCATCCTTTATTTAAAAAGGTGGTAAAAGAATTATTTGATGATAAATGTGGTGATAAAATAATGTTGAGTACTCCATCAAGAATTCTTTTAGCATCAATTATAGAAAATAAGTTATTTAAAATACAAAAAGACAATACATATTGTTTAGACGATATTGTTGATATCTTGAAAAAAGGTAAGGTTCTTGGAAAAGGTTCTTTTGGAGAAGTTAGTATAGGAAATATAATAGGAACACCTATACAGGTAGCCATAAAGAAAGAAAAGACTAGTAAAAAATCAGCGTTAATTAAATCTATTAACAAGTATAAAAATGATAGCTGGAACGAGTCATTTCTTACTGAATTAATCATGAATACAGTTTTAAGTAATAGAATGGGACAGGCGGTTCCTATGATATATAAAAATTTTGGATGTATAGACAATTGTGTATTTGACTGCAAGAAATCAAATTGTATAATAAATCTTATGGAAAAGGCATCTGGAACTCTTCAAGATTGGTCCAAGATTAAAAAGTATAAAAGTGTAGAGTGGGATAACATGATATTTCAGATAATGGCCGGTTTAGCGACTTTACAATCTAATCAGCTACAGATACAGCATTATGATATTAAAACCATAAATATTCTATATCATAAAACTATCCCAGGAGGTTATTGGAAATACATAATAGATGGTAAAACATACCACGTTCCGAATCTAGGATTTGTAGCAATTATAGCTGATTACGGCGCCTCCGATTGTCTAAAACCTTCTATTAAATACAAGGGTTCTAAAGATCGTAGATTTGGATTTAGGGGATTACTAAGGAGTAAGGATAGTGAATACTGCGGTATAGTGCTTGCTACTCGCACAGATCATAAAAGTATAGGTACTAATTTAAGAGATATTATGACAATAAAACCTGAACAAGGAGATAAATTGAAACAGGAGATAGATAAAAAGGTAACCCCTTATAATTATGATTATCTACCTAGACACGGGTACGTATCATATAACGGGTTGTTATATACCGCTACAAAGGAAATTACAGATTATAAAGATATAGATTTAAAAATTATACCTAATAGTTTTTCTAAAAAACCAGAGTTTAGTCGTAAAAATATTCTAAGTAAAAATCTTCTTGAAAATAGTGATATATACCCTCCTATAGAGTTTACATTTGACACTCAAGATGTACTAAGAATGTTCACGGGTGGAAAAAGAGTAACCCAGGCTGGTCATCATGTTGTAGCCGAAGGCGTTCCTAAAGATGTAGTTAACAGACTAAAAAAGTATGTCACCGAAGATGAATTTTTGACTTTACGAAAATCATCTCTATTCGCAAAGGATTTCATAAATGATTATTTCAAGGATACTTTCAAGAGCAAAGTTTCAAGTAAAGATATATTAACAACTTTTAGATGTTAAATTAATATTTTTTTCTATAACGCTTTAAGTAATAAGTAGTATAATAAAATGACTATGTACAAACCAACTGCTGACTTTAGTGAAAAAATAGCTCAACTTCAAAACGACCTTAACAGGGCTCAAACAACTATCGGAAATGAGAGGTGTGTTCCTGTTATAATGATAGCTGCTGCTGCAAGTCCACTTCTTATCGGACTTGTTTTGTACCTTTTGTCACCAAGTTTTGTTCAAGTAAGAGATGGAACAGAATACAAGCGTTCGACAAAGAAGGTTTTGTCGTATACAGCACTTCTATCAATCTGTATATGTCTAGGTATTTACCTTTTCACTTATTGTAGCGGATACGATGCTACAAGCATGTGTGTAAGATTTTAAATGATCAAATGATAGTTCATCTTCATGTTATATACATGAAGATGTTATATACTGCAATATATAAATATAATATCATTTATACATAATTGTATAAAGATTGTATTTATTTTTTAGATCTACGAACGAGTCGTTTTGGTTTACGACGAGTCGAATGATCAACCTTTCGAACTACATTAGAATATTTATTTTTATAATCATCAAAAGAAGACATTATTGATGTTATAACCGCAATATCAAGTCCTGTTATCTGAGAAATCTTGTCGTAAGAATCACTAACATTAAATTTACCATTAGAACGGTCGGTTATAAATTTCTCGAAATCTTTTTCTGATACATCAACGGTATCCTCGAAACTATTTTCAATCTCTTCTATTGTAGATTCATCGATTAGATCAACTTCTTCACTAAATTCTAACTTTTCCTCTATACCATCAGCTGGTTCATCAGCATAAATTTCATCTTCAGGTACTTCAGGTTCGTCTTTACCATCTACTTCAGGTACTTCAGGTTCGTCTTTACCATCTACTTCAGGTACTTCAGGTTCGTCTTTACCATCTAATTCAGGTTCGTCTTTACCATCTACTTCAGGTTCAGGTACTTCAGGTTCGTCTTTACCATCTACTTCAGGTTCAGGTACTTCAGGTTCGTCTTTACCA
>JGI10211J14876_10001175_pt1 | contig 11511 bp, 11 predicted proteins | sample Etolagsediment_FD_14876 | JGI IMG/M metagenome (IMG submission 14876)
ACTGGTGTCCCACTTTTGCTGGTGCTGGTGCTGCTACCGGTACATGTGCAGGTGCTTGTGCTGGTGCTGCTCTTGCTGTTGCACGAGCAATCTTGGCCTGCAGCTTGGCGTTTTTCTGGGCTTGAACCCAGGCTTCGTAAGCTGTGAAGGTCAATCTTGGGTTGTGAACATAGGACGGTTTTGTCGCTGCACAACCACCGAAGGCGCAAAAGATGCAGGAGTTCGTCGGTTCCCTCTGGGACCGACAATAGTCAGTCCAGGAAAGACCTGTCTGGTTTCCCAGAGCGTTGTTGATCTTCTTTTGAGTTGCAGATGAAGGCATCTTGATTAGTTACCAAGATAAAGGTTAAAAGATTAATATTTAAAACAAAATAACCATCAATTTTTTAAAAAAGTTTATTAGATATTAGGTTTTGGTTCAAAGAACCAAAACCGCCGCGCAGCGGCGGCCCAGGACTAACATTTTATTGGAACCCTCGCCCCGAGAAATACAATTTATTAAAAAATTGATAGTAAAAATAAATTAAAAAATAAATAATTAACAACACAACAGTCTCTCATCTATCTTTTTTTGGAAAGATGCCTTCTTGCGCGGATTTCATTGAGGAGGATAACAACCAGGGTTTCAAGGGAAACTCTAAGGGTGTCAAGAAGGGTGGGGGTAATCCTTACTCTTCTAAGCACGTTCGTCAAATCATTGGGAAGTAATCCTGGTGATGGACGTGCTTCAAACTAGAATGTCTAGTTTGTTATAAAAAAATATCTTAGATTATTCTGCGCAAAGTGTTTTTATTATTAATTTTGTAGAATTTTTTTTCAGTAAATTATTATTTTTAAACAAAATATTTTACATAAAGGAACATTATAATTCATAAGTATCTTTGTAAATGTCTGTTTCAATGACTTGAGGGCTATTAAGAAGAATATTTTTATTTATTTTTTGGAGAAATTTTGGTAAAGGTCGTAAAAAATCTATTATTAAGATTACTCTGGTATAATCATTGTTTTTTATTACAAAATGTTCATAAGTATCGTCAAATAAAAATGGTTCATTTTCTTTCCAATATTTTTTAATGCCATTTATTTGAATGAAAGATTGATCTTTAGGATGAACTATTATTGGATAGTGATATCTTAAAACCCCATTATAAAATGCTCTATGGGGTTTTAAATATGTTTTACCTTTCATGATTGCAAAATATACAATTAAGGCATTATCCATATTTTTTATTATTTCATAAAGTTTCGGAAATAATTTTACATTTTTTTCAATTATATTAAAAAACTTAAGATAAATTACTTCGTAATTTTCTTGTTTTCCAAAGGTATTATCATATTCATACCATTTCCTCGCTTTTATTTTATTTTGTAAAAATTCTTCTCTTATCTCATTAAAATTATCTCTAAATAATCTATGTTCTGGTATTTTAGAACAACTATAAAATACTTTATTTAGATTACATAAATAAATTAATGATGTTAAAAATATTTTCTTATAATTTTCTTTATATTTATAAATTGATAAAGGTAAACTTGGTTTTCTCATTCTTGAACAATCTAATAATAATATTAAAATAATTAAAAATAATAATAAAATTATTATTATCATAATAAATAAAATATTTTATATATTATGCCTGGTTATAGTGGAGACCTCAAAATGAAAGGTGGTAAAAAAAACCACAACACTTCTAAAAAAAATCAATCAAATAACAATGCCTCTAAAAAAAATCAATCAAATAACAATGACTCTAAAAAAAATCATAGTGGTGGTAAAAAAAATCAACCAAAAATACATCAAGGACCTCGTGGTGGTAAATATATTATAAAAAATGGTAATAAACAATATATTAAATCATAATCATAAATTATTTTAAGTTTTATTATTTTTGCATAAAAAAAATTTATATATAATTTTTGCGCAAAAGTCTTTGAATAATGGGTTTTTATAGATTTTTTTTTCAGTTTATTACTTTTTTTTAATAAAACATTATTTTTCAAATTAATGTTTTATAAAATTATTTTATTATTTTCTAGAATTTTTTTTCAGTTTATTATTATTTTTGAACAAAATGTTTTATGAAAGTAATAAACTGAAAAAAATTATTTTTGGTTTTAAATTTATAAATATAAATTTTCTAGAATTTTTTTTCAGTTTATTATATTTTTGCGCAAATTGTTTTAATTATTAATTTTGCGCAAACTATTTTACTTATTAATTTTGTAGAATTTTTTTTAAGTAAATCACAAATTATTTTATTTTATCAGAGTAAAACATAAAATTCAAAAAAATATATTTTTGGTTTTAGATTATCAAAAAAAAATTATTATAAATTCTTGCGCAAATACTTTTACTTATAAATTCTTGCGCAAAGTGTTTTTATTATTAATTTTGTAGAATTTTTTTTAAGTAAATCACAAATTATTTTATTTTATCAGAGTAAAACATAAAATTCAATTTAAAATATGATTTTGTAGTATTTTTTTCAGTTTATTATATTTTTGCGCAAATTGTTGTTGTTAGAAATTTTTGTGAAAAATGTTTTTTTATATAGTTTTTGTGGAAAATATTTTATATATAGTTTTTAGTAAAAAAGTGTTTAAATAATGGTGTTTTGTAGAATTTTTTTTCAGTAAATCACAAATTATTTTATCAAAGTAAAACATAAAATTTTTTTTTAAAATTATTTTATGTTTTAACTTTATCAAAATCAAAAAATGTTTTTTATATAGTTTTTGCACAAATTGTTGTTGTTATTATTTTTGCGCATTATTATTTTATATATAGTTTTTGCGCAAATTGTTGTTGTTATTATTTTTGCGCAAAATGTTTTTATATAGTTTTTAGTTAAAAAGTGTTTAAATAATGGTGTTTTGTAGAATTTTTTTTTAAGTAAATCATATTTTTGCGCAAAATATTTTATTTAATCAAAGTAAAACATAAAAAAATTATTTTTGGTTTTAACTTTATCAAAATCAAAAACTGTTTATTATATTTTTACACAAATTATTTTATATATAGTTTTTGCGCATTATTATTGTTGTTATAAATTTTTGCGCAAATTATTTTATATATAGTTTTTGCGCATAATTATTGTTGTTATAAATTTTTACACAAATTATTTTATATATAGTTTTTGCGCAAATTATTTTATATATAGTTTTTCCGCATAATTATTGTTGTTATAAATTTTTACACAAATTATTTTATATATAGTTTTTGCGCAAATTGTTGTTGTTATAAATTTTTCCACAAATTATTTTATATATAGTTTTTGCGCAAATTATTTTAGTTATAGAATTTTTTTTAAGTATTTTATCAAAATAAAACATTAAATTATTTTTGGTTTTAAATTTATTAAAAATAAAAAAACTATTTTAAATATTATTTTGTAGAATTTTTTTTAAGTAAATCATATTTTTGCGCAAATATTTTATTTTTATCAAAGTAAAACATAAAAAAATTATTTTTGGTTTTAACTTTATCAAAAAAATGTTTATTATATTTTTGCGCAAAATATTTTATATATAATTTTTGCACAAATTGTTGTTGTTATTATTTTTGCGCAAAATGTTTTATATATAGTTTTTAGTTAAAAAGTGTTTAAATAATGGTGTTTTGTAGAATTTTTTTTAAGTAAATTACAAATTATTTTATTTTATCAAAGTAAAACATTTAATTGAAAAAAAAATTATTTTTGGTTTTAACTTTATTAAAATCAAAAACTGTTTATTATAAAATATTTTTCCACAAAATATTTTATATATAGTTTTTGCGCAAATTATTTTAGTTATAGAATTTTTTTTCAGTTAATCACAAATTATTTTATTTTATCAAAGTAAAACATAAAAAAATTATTTTTGGTTTTAACTTTATCAAAATCAAAAACTGTTTAAAATATTATTTTGTAGAATTTTTTTTAAGTAAATCATATTTTTGCGCAAAATATTTTATTTTTATCAAAGTAAAACATAAAATTAAAAAAAAATTATTTTTGGTTTTAACTTTATCAAAATCAAAAAATATTTTATATATAGTTTTTGCGCAAAATGTTATTGTTATTATTTTTGCGCAAATTATTGTTATTATAAATTTTGTAGAATTTTTTTTCAGTTTATTATATTTTTTAACAAAATGTTTTATTTTATGAAAGTAAAACATAAAATTTTAAAAAAAATTATTTTTGGTTTTAGATTATCAAAAATTTAAAAACTGTTTAAATTATCATTTTGTAGAATTTTTTTTCAGTTTATTATAAGTTTTTGCGCAAAACTGTTTAAATAATAGTGTTTTGTAGATTTTTTTTTAAGTAAATCATATTTTTGTGAAATTTATTTTATCAAAGTAAAACATTTAATTGAAATAAAAATTATTTTTGGTTTTAACTTTATCAAAATCAAAAAATGTTTAAATTATCATTTTGTTGATAATAAATCATATTGTTGTTATAGTTTTTGCGCAAATTATTATTGTTATTTATTTTTGCGCAAATTATTTTATATATAGTTTTTGCGCAAATTATTATTGTTATTTATTTTTGCGCAAATTATTATTGTTATTTATTTTTGCGCAAATTATTTTATATATAGTTTTTGCGCAAATTATTTTATATATAGTTTTTGCGCAAAATGTTGTTTGTAGATTTTGTAGATTTTGTAGATTTTTTTAGTAAATTATATTTTTGTTAATAATAGTGTGAAAAATTTAAGTAATATTTTTTTTTGTTTAAAAGAGTTTGAATAAATTATTTTTTATAGAATTTTTTTAAAGTAAATTATAAATTTGAAACATTAAATAAAAAAATATTTTTTGGTTTTAAGTTTATCAAAATCAAAAAAACTGTTTTAATAAATTATTTTTTATAGAATTTTTTTTAAGTAAATTATATTGTTATAATTTTTTTTGCAAAATGTTTTATATATATATTTTTTGTAGAATGTTGTTATTATAATTTTTTTAAAAAATATTGTGGAAAATGATATTTTTTTTTTAAAGTTAATTATTAATTTAGGTTTAATGGAATGGAATATTTTGTTAAAAAGAGTTTTAATAAATAATTTTTTCTTTATTACTTTTTCAACTATTTATTGAAAAAATATATTTTCTTTTCTTTCTTTTTTTTATTATTTTTTTCTTTCTTTTACAAATTAAAAATTAAACTTGAAAAATGATTGTTTTGAATTTATTGTTTTTGAATGAGAATGACCTAATCTTTTATTTACACAAAAGAAAAAACATGCATTATCATAATTAAATAAATTATAATCTCTATCCGCTTTTAATGGATTTAATATCTTATTAGAAGATGAATCTACATTTACCGCATTTGTCCTACCTGGCTTATGACTCCATAATCCTTCTCTATCTTCTCTATAAAAATGATAATCTCTATCTCCTAATTTACTTACATATGCTAGAAAACCTTTATGAAATCCTCTCAAACATTTACTTCCAAAACTACTTAAATAAAAACTTGGGAAATCTCTACTTAATCTTTCTCTAAAAGAAAAACAACTATATTATAAAAAAATGTAATAAATTATACAATTAAATATTTCTTGTTCTGACAAATAAAATCATACTTCTTTCCTTTGGTTTCTTTTGCCTTTCCAATAATATCATATTCTCCTTCGTCATTCTCTTGATATAAAACGTTGTTTTGTAAATTTAAACAAACTTCAATTCCGCCCTTTAAAAAAATCTGTTCTGTATCAATTTCCATATCTTCCGGTTCTTCATTCTCAGAATTTTCTTGAGTTGTTTCCTCTTGAGTTGTTTCCTCATGAATTGTTTCTTCTTGTGTTTGTTCTTCATAACCAGTTAAAACAATTTTGTGTTTCTTCATTAATTCTTGCTTATTTTCTAAACAATCCAAACAAAACCAAAGTATTCCTTCTGTATCACAAATCATATTATCATGTTCTCTACTATCCCTCACAATTGAAATTTTACATTCATCACATTTAATAATATTTTCATCTTCTTTATCATCTGTTTCTTCCTCATCGGTTTCTTCAGCATCTTGTTCTGAAAACTCATCTTCATCTGTTGAATAATCTTTTTTTGAATTAATTATTTCTTCCAAATTTACAATATTACTACTCATATCTTTTGGGTCCTTAGTAATAAAATCTTCTTCACTATTTAAAGTTTCCTCACAATCAGTCCGCTTATTCTTCTCACTTAATCTTTTTAACTCTTTCTCTACTTTCTTTTTTAAATCCGCATTGACTATAATTGAAATTGAACCAATTAAGTTTTCAACTGGTTCTATTTTTTCTGGACTTTTAACCAATTTCTTAGTTTTACTATTTTTTGGTTTTGATTTGTCCAAATTTGTTAATGTCTTTTTAAATTCATTAAATTCTTGTAAAATATCCTTGGATGTTCCACCTTTCACCGTCTTTTTCGCAGGCATTTTTAAATATTACTCTTTACATTTTTATTATTCAATTTTTTTATTTTATCATTTATTTTTTCCTTTATCTTCATCAATCTTTTCTTCTTTTCCTCTGAATTTTGCTCATTTATCTTCTTATTAACATCATTCCTTATCTTCAATAACTCTTCTTTTTCCCTCTTCTTCTTATCATTTTCTGATAATAACTTTGTCTTATTACTCACCAACTCCCTCTTAATAAAATCAACCAAATCTAAAAATGACTTCCTCAACTGAAATAAATAAACCTCTACTCCTACTAATACTAACTTCATTATACTATTCCTATTTATCGCACTATCCATCACAGATGGCGCCTTATTGATTTTAAAACTTTGTGGATTATAAAATTTCCTATACTCATCCATTAAATAATACAAAAAAACAAACATACATTCTCCTGAATCATCTTCATTTGGAATTTCTATCTTTATCTTGACCTTCTCCTTTTTATGTTTTCCCTTTTTATCTTTTCCTCCCTCATTTAATTGTCTATACATCCCAGTATTAAAATCATAAATCTGTTTTTTCCCATTCGCTAATCCCTCCAAAATATCATAAAAAATATCATCATTAACTAATTTCTTATAACCCTCTATTAATCCATTCTGAAATGGCCCATCCTCATTTGCACTTGGTTTTTCATTCATAAAAATATTATCTATATAATCATAATTTTCTCCATAAATCTCATTTTTTTCTTTTTCACTCAAAGGAAAATGTTTTACCATCTCTTCATAAACATCATTACTTACCCATTCTTTTATCTTCTCATCTATTTTTTTCCTATAATTTACCGCTATTTTCATATTTAAAACCTTATACTTCTCNAAATATTTATGGACCTCTGAAACATCCCCCCCTAACTCAACCGTTAAAATATACTTTAACGTATTCTCTATCTGATTTCCCTGTTTCTCTCCTTTTCCATCTCCTTTCCCTTTCTTCTTCTTTCCTCCATCTTGCTTCTTTCCATGATACTTCTTATCATGCTTCTTATCCTTCTTATGCTCATGTTTCTTATCATCTTTCATTGATATCGGTCTATTAAAAGCATTCACATCTAATTCCCCTTTCCTAAAACTCTTTAACATCAAATAATATGGGTCCCTATAATATAAAGTCTTTAACTTCTCCTCCTTATTTATACTATCCAAACTCTCCTCATCCTTAATATTATCTAAGGTCTCATGCATCGATAACTCTAAACCTAAAACCTCCCTACAATACTTCGTTAACTCCTTCCCAAACTTCTCCATATAATACTCCTCCTTCGTAAAACCTAAATAATCTGGTATCTTCACAGGTTTTAACTTTGTTATCTGCTCTACCCCCGGTATATAAATATTCTCCTCCTTATCAAACCTAAAATCCTTATACTTTTTTATCTCCAATATGCTCTCATCCGTCCTCTTCAAATCTTCCATTAAACCCCGACCTACTCCCTCCATATTCTTATTAAAATTCTTCTCTACCATCTTAGTCTTTATCTTCTTTAACTGCTCTTTAGCTTTGATATCTTTGTCTTTTATTTCCTTAAATAAATCACCCCCTATCTTATTGTTTATCTTCCTTGATAAAATATTTATTCTTTGATTTGTCGTTGACCTATTACTTGTTGAAGTATTAATAGGTGGACGACTTACCTTTAAATTTATATTAAAACTTTCAAAATTTTCACTCATTAATTTAATGGAGAAAATTTATCGCTTAATTAAAATATCCTTCGCAGCCCTACTCACTGGACTATAAGTTGAAAAACTCGTACCTGAGGCTAAATCTATTCCCTTAGTCACCGCACTCATTCCCATCTTACCTTGTAATGTCTTCCCTAATTGCTCCCTACTCAAAACAAATGCACACTTACTATACTTAGTCTCTCCTCCCTTCTCACATAATAACCTGACTTTCTTTGATACCACACTTTCTTCAGGTAACGCAATATTCATATTATCCTTCATAAAACCATTATTCGCAATTAAATTAAAAAAAATGTTTCTTATCCTCTTCATTGATACCTTGTTACTCCTATAAAGTTTATTTACCCTTTGATAAGATAATAATCTCCACTGCTGTGGATTATCTAAATTAACTGTCTCCGCACAAAACATGATATAAGCCTTATTTCCTAATAAACTATAAAAATTCTTTAAAGTTAATGATGGTAACTTAATTGCTATTAACTTCTTCATCTTCATTGACTCCATCAAATCCATCAACCTAAAACTACTATCCCTATAAACATCCGTCTCACTTGAAACATTCACCAACGGCAAATAAACCCTTCTCCCCTCCATCATCGTATTCAAATCCCTCCAAAAATCTCCCGACTCTATCCTTATTCTCTCATCTCCCTTGATTTCCTTCTTAGGATAAGGTCCTGAAGTCCCCATCGGCGCTCCCGGTATCCCTACCTGCATTCCCGGTTGCCCTAATAACTCTAAAACCTTAGTTAAATATTCACTTGGAGGTGCAACTATTACCCCTAATCCTGGGTCTTGTGGTATTACCGTATTCCCTAATATCTTAGTCAACTTCGCTAACTCCTTCGCAAACTGCTTCTTCAATAAATCTTCTATCTTCTTATCCTCTAAGGCTTTTGCATTACCATAAAGTGTTAAAAAACTACTGCAAGGCATTCTCCCCCCATGCTTCTCCGCATTCATTTGAAAACAAATCTTCGCCAAAACATCCAACATATAAGCTTGATTTCCCTCATAAACCTTATTCATGGTCACATCTAACCACTCCACCTCACTCAACTCCACATTTGAACTCTTCCCTAAAGCAAATTTTATTCTCGCATCATTACTAAATTTCACTTCCATTTTCTTATGATTTGCATATCTTCTTATTATTTTATTTACTAAAGATGCACATCTTTTCTCTTTACTTAATGGTGATGGGTCTAATTGGATGGCTTCAAATTCAGTATCTAACTCATCCCTTAAAGCAATGATATCTTTGGCTGGTATTCCTGATTGGAAAATCTTAATACGATTATCTAAATATTGATTAACTATATTTTTACTTTTCACCACATCCCTAAAATAATCTCTCATCTGAGAAGCTACACAAATCATTATCTCTGTATTTAATCCTGGTGCTCCTAAAGCGATAGGTGTTCCATCCTTATGTGTTGGGTCCGTTTGGGTTAAAAATTTGGCTAATCTCTCACGAGTTTCATTATAATTTATTCCACTAATCTGTTTAGAACTTGGTTCATACTCAAAAACNATTGGGAAATTCTCCTCTAAGAAATTATCCTCATTTAAAATATTCCCATTAAAATCTGGGTCCTTAAAACCTATNTTAAGATTATCTTTTTCATTTACCCCTGTATAAAGTCTATAAATATTCGTATCCTGCTCTATCTTATGTTCCGCACCCACATGCATCCCCATCGTAATAAAATCATTATCCCCTACATCTACTCCAAAAAATTTCCTTATACAATAATTAACTAACGCCTTATAATTCTCTAACGTCCTATTCAAATTAGCTGAATATTCCTCCAATAAAAATTTATCACTCTTAAATAATGATATAAATCTTATACATAAAACCTGATAATTATAAAATGCATCCATCAAAATATAATGCATAAATAACAACCCCATCTTATATAATTTATTATCTCCCTCTCCACTTAATAATTTTTTTATATCAAAAACATCAAAGTTTAATAATCTATCTGCGGTTCCTGTAACAAAATGATCGGCTTTATCAAAATAAAAATTAATTGATGCCGGCTTATTAGTCCCATCACTTTTTTTCGCTGGTTTTTCCTGAAAACATTGCCTAAATGGATGATTTCTATAAAACATCTCTATCTTACTCCCTATCCCCCTATCTGATAATTTCGGTGAACAACATTTTAAATTCTTAACCAAATCTATCGGATATCTTATTTGACTTCCCATTGTTATATCAAACTTCCCTGAACCATTTTTACCTAAAATGACCGGAACATAAGATGCCCAATTTAATGGAGAACCTAAAGGAAAACCTACCATATTATAATTTTGCCAATACATAGTTGACATTACTGCATTATCAAACAACTCTATCTCTCCCGCACCCGATAATCCACAACTTACTGAACCAACACTTTCTTTGATAGTATCTAAACTATCTCTTTCTTGTCTTGGAGTTACTGGATAAAAATTAGAACCATCTACTCCCACTCCTCTTAAGTATTTCTTTTTAGTATTCTTAAAACGATTTTCAATATAATTAATATTTTCTTCATACTTCTCCAATTTGGGGATTATCTCCGATAAAACCTTCAAATTCTTTCTTCCAAAAACTAAGGTTTTAATATCCCTGTCTTTGGCACTCGGAGAAATCTCATCCTTGATTTTTTCTAAATTTGAAGGAATTAACATTGTCTCCTCTTCCACTGGTATTTGAATGGGTGCTTCAGGAGCTATTGTTGATAATAAATTTAATCCTCGGATTAATCTCTTAACATCCTGATTTTCCGGATTAAATAAAACTAATGGAATAATATATGACATTAATATTTATTAGAAAAATAAATATTATGTTTTAATGATTTTTAAAACCGGATTTCCATTTGCATTAACTGTACCAGACATATTTACTAATAAAGATGAAGAAGGTTTATCATCAACAACATATTTTAAAACAGGTTCTATATTAAACCACCACATCAACATCTTTTGTGTATCAAATTTACTTATATATCTCCCTCCAAAAATACTTATATCCTGATACTCTAAGGTATACTTACTTTCATATTTTTCTATATTCTTTAATCTTTCTTCCACCTGTTTAACTATATCAGATGTATAAATCTTTCCAATAATTCCCAAACCTATCTTTTTCGCCTTATTCCAACTTTTCTTAAAAACTCCCTTATTTTTTCCATTAATATTATTTTTAATTTCTTTTTTAACTAATCCAAATAAACCTGTAGACCTTTTCTTACCAATTCAATTTCGGTGAACAACATTTTAAATTCTTAACCAAATCTATCGGATATCTTATTTGACTTCCCATTGTTATATCAAACTTCCCTGAACCATTTTTACCTAAAATCACCGGA
>JGI10211J14876_10001176_pt1 | contig 11504 bp, 9 predicted proteins | sample Etolagsediment_FD_14876 | JGI IMG/M metagenome (IMG submission 14876)
TAATAAGCTCACCGGCCAGTTGCGGTATTGTCTCGTCCACTATGGGCGTTTGTGCCTTGCTGCGAGCCGCCTGCACTAAGGCCTCGAACTCGGCCCGGCTGTCGTACCAGTTAAGCTGCAGCTCCAGTTCGAGGGCCTGCTGCGCGGTGGGGCGGTCAAAGGTGTATTGAATGCCGATGGGATTGTAGGCTTCAATCCGTTCATCCACGAAAGCGAGGCACGCGTCGAGGTATGCGGTGAATTTCTCTTTGCCAAAGTTTCCAAAGTTTTGCTTTGCAATCTCGTCGGCCAGCAGCTTTTCAATTCTTGTCGCCAGGAGGTTCCTGTCGGCTTCCAGCCGATGATACAGGGCTTCGTAGTATGCGTTCAAAAGCAGGTTTGTTTCATTCATGTTCTTTTCACCACGTTAAAAGCCCGGCCACAGTGCATCGAGGCATTAGCCGTTATGAATGGAGTTATGACACAACCTGAGCGACCGCAGCTTACTTTGGACATGGTACGCACAGCATGCCTTGGTGAAGTTACTGCCCGAGTATCTGGTCGAGTTTCTTCGTGTCTGTCTCTATTTTTCGCGGAACCTGGACTATCACGCCCATTCGTCCGAGCTCGCGGGCGACTTCGTCCTGATAGGGATCGATCTGGAAGCTGCGCTTCAAATACTCCTCAGCCCTGACCCTGTCCTGCTTGCTGAGATAATAGTAGCCTATCTGCCTGTTAATGGCGGCGGAGTTGGGCGCAAGGGCCAGTGCCTGCTGGTAGCAAGCCACCGCATAATCATCGAGCAATTCCTTTTGAAACGCCTGGCCCAACCAAAGCGATGCCTGGGCGGTAGAACCGGCCTGGTTCATATAAATCTCGGCTGAAAGCTTGGACTTGTCATCATTTCCACTCTCGGCAAGCAGCTTGACGAGGGCGGCCTGCGCCTTCCTGTGGACGGGGTCAAAGCCCAGTGCCACGTTGTACTCCCACTCAGCCCTGCTCAACAAGCCATCAGCGTGATAGAGCTTGCCCAATTCGTAATGGGCGTCGGGGTTCCCGTATTTGGCCTCGATTTCGTTAAGCAAATCGGCCTTTCTCTGATCGACACCCGTAACCGAAACATCGCTGACCTCACGTTCGCCCGATTTCCCGCAACCACCCGCAAAAGCGGTTAGAACCAGAACCAATCCTGCCAGTTTTACCATATTTGCCATTTGTACATCCCTTCTGAGCCTTTGCCAAAACACATTCATTTGCCCGCGTCCCATTTCCCGGTACTCTATTGTGACTCCCGTCTGCCCGATAGTCAATAGTCAATTACAAAAATCAGTTACCACCTCCGCTGGCATCCAGTTGGCCGTTAGATATCCAGATTCTGTACTTCAAGGGCATGCTCGCGGATAAAATTCCTTCGCTTTTCCACATCATCGCCCATTAAGATACTAAAGAGCCTGTCCGCCTCGCCGGCATCCTCAAGGGTGACATGCAGCAGGGTCCGCTGCTTAGGATTCATAGTTGTCTCCCAGAGTTGCTCTGAATTCATCTCGCCGAGGCCTTTGAATCGCTTGATTTCGATCCCCTTGCCGCCGATTTGCCTGATGGCCGAGCAAATCCCGCCGAGCGAGGCTACCGAGTGCTTATCATCGCCGCTGATTATTTCAAACTTTGTCGGAAGCGCTTCGCCGGAAACCGCCTTGGCCGCCTTTAACAGAAAGTCTCTGATACTCACGCCGAACTTATCCTTCAACCGACTATCCAGCTCATTGAGCCTGACAACCTCGTGAAGCTCTTCGGTTGCAATTTTTCCACTTTCATCATTGAAATGCTCGTCCTTGAGGCGGTCGGCAAGTTCGGCTAATCGTTTTTCATACGCAGCCTTGTCATAGTAAAATTCACTTTCGCCCCCCACCCGAACGTGGAGGCTCGGCAGGCGCCGGCCGTCATAGTAATTTTCGATAAACGTTGAGAAAACAATGCCTCGCCTTTCGAGAACGCCGGTAATGCGCTCAATGTCATTTAAGATTTTTACAAGCAACATTAGCTTGCTACCATCGACCTGAGCCGGTTTTGCGCCGTCACTGCGTATGAGCAGCCCGGTTCCTTCCAGGCCGCGGCTCTCCATTCGCTTGCGCATCTGTGATTCATTGAGCATGTACTCCGATTTTTTGCGCCCCTTAACCTTTATTTCATACAGGGGTGGTTGAGCAATATAAATCATTCCCCTCTCAAACAGCTGCGGCATCTGTCTGAAGAAAAACGTTAAAAGAAGCGTTCGTATGTGGGCGCCATCGACATCGGCGTCGGTCATTAAAACGATTTTGCCATACCTGCATTTGTCGATATTAAAATCATCCGCACCGATACCCATTCCGAGGGCACTGATAATCGTTCGGATTTCCTCGTGGGCCAACATCCTTCCGACGCGGGCCTTTTCAACATTCAATATCTTGCCTTTGAGCGGCAGAATCGCCTGGATATTTCTGTCGCGGCCGCCTTTCGCTGAGCCGCCGGCCGAATCGCCCTCGACGATAAATATCTCGGTGGAGACGGTGTCTTTGCTGGCACAATCCCACAGTTTGCCCGGCAGACTCGCCCCGCTAAGGGCGCCTTTGCGTCTGGTTAATTCGCGTGCTTTTCTAGCGGCCTCACGTGCCGCGGCGGCCTGAATGGCCTTATTCAAAATCCGCTTGGCGTCGGCGGGGTTTTCTTCAAGGTACAGCCCAAGCTTCTCGTTTATCACGGTTTCGACGAAACTGCCCACTTCGGGATTGGAAAGGCGCACCTTGGTCTGAGCCTCAAAGTGGGGCTCGGCAACCTTTACCGAGATGACCGCGGTTAATCCTTCGCGAAGATCCTCACCGGCAGTACTCATTTTGCCCTTGAGCATCTTGGCCTTGCGGGCGTATGTGTTCATAGTCCGGGTAAGCGCCGTCCTAAAGCCCGACAGGTGCGTGCCACCATCAATATTGCGAATATTGTTCGCAAAGGCCAGCACATTTTCGGCATAGCTGTCATTGTACTGCATGGCGATTTCACAGCTAAGCGCCGAACGGGTGGCCTCCTTCGAAAAGAAAATAACCCTCGACAGGGCGGATTTGCCCTCATTCAAGTACTTAACAAAGGCCTTGAGGCCGTCTTTGTAATGAAAGGTGTCTTTCTTTTGCACCCTGTCATCCTGAAAAGTGATGTTGATCCCGGCATTGAGGTACGCTAATTCGCGAACCCTTTTCAGAAGAGTGTCGTATTTGAAATCCACTCCGCCGAATATCTCCTCATCGGGAAGAAACGTTATCTTTGTGCCCCGCTTGCCGGTTTCTCCGATAGCTTCAACCGGTCCTTTGGCCTGTCCTCGCGTGCACTCGAAGTGATGATGTTTGCCGTCGCGATACACGTCGGCCTCAAGCCATTCACTCAGGGCGTTTACGACGCTCACTCCGACGCCATGCAGCCCGCCGGCGACTTTATAGGCCTTGTCATCAAACTTGCCGCCGGCATGTAACGTGGTTAGCACAACCTCGAGCGCGCTTTTACCGGCCTCGGCGTGAAGATCTACGGGTATGCCCTCGCCGTTATCCTCGACCGAGCAACTGCCGTCCGCATGAACATGGACCGTTATCTGGTCGCAGCGTCCGGCTAAAGCCTCGTCAATGGAATTGTCGAGTACCTCGTAAACCAGATGATGCAATCCGCCTTCCTGACGGTTGCCTATATACATATCAGGCCGTTTGCGGACCGCTTCCACGCCCCCGAGAATCTTTATGTTACTTGCATCGTACTTATGGTCTTTCATTTGCCTGCTCTGTCTGCCGTTCCTGTGGCGCTTTCTTGGGAAGAAGCGCAATTCTTTTAATGCCCGCCTGCCGGCAGTGATTTTGCAGATGCTCCAGAAGCTCGCTGCTTACGAGCCGCATCTCGTGCATATAAGGGCCCGGCTCAACCTCCAATCGCAGAGTCCCGCCATATATTCCGGCAAGGCTGCAATGTTTGTGCAATTCATGCGGCAAAATTTGCTGCCAAACATCCACGACGCCGGCATTTTTCTTAAGGCGAGAACTTCTTTCCTTTAAGTATGTCTGAACGCTTAGGCCGAGCCTGCTCGCGCTTTTCTTAGGCGGGCGGGGCCGCCCAATAGCACTGCATAAAAGTTTTTCTTCATCATCCATAATGCTGTCGTGGTATAGCTTTCCTGCCTAATTGTCGCTGTGTTCGGCCGTCAAAGATTAACCGGCATTACTATATAAAGGAAATCGCCCCCGCTTTTAATCATGCCGGGCCTGTCGGGCTCACCCAACTCAAGCTCAAACTCATTTGCCCTGATGGCCCTCAATACATCGATAAGAAACTGGGGATTAAACCCGATTTCAACAGGCGCTCCGCTATAGTCAACGGCCATATTTATCTGTGCATCGCCGGTTTCCGGGGCCCTGCTGGAGAATATCAACGAGCCCTTGCTCAGGGCTAGCTTGATCCCTTTGCTGTCCTCCGTAGCTAACAACGCCGCCCTGCGGACCGCACTTAAAGCTGCGTCGGTAGAGAGTGTGACTTTTTTGTCGTAATCTTTTGGGATGATGTCGTCATAATTGGGGAAATTACCTTCCACCAGATTTGAACTTATAACAACCGCACCTGCGGTAACGGCGATCTGATTGTCCACAAACTGTACCGCGACCTTTTCCGTCTCGTCACCACCTATCCTGTCAAACAGCGCCATGGTTTTGGCCGGCACGATTATGCGCTGCTCGGACAATTTAGCGTCTGCGGTGGAGGCCAGGCCGACAACGGTCTTGGCCAGCCTCCTGCCGTCGGTGGCAACCAGTGTTAATTTCTTGCCACGAACCTCCCACAAAACGCCATTGAGAGCATATCGCGTGCTCTCCCTGGCCGCCGCAAAAACTGAAAGCTCCACCCCCTCCTGGAGTCTGCCGAGATTTACCTCAAAATCAGCTTCGCCCTCGAACCCGGGCACCGTTGGGTATTGGGTCGGGTCATGGCCATATACGGTGAAGTGGCTGTCAGCGCCTTTTATGTGCATCATCACCTCAGATACCTCAAGCTCAATCACCTCGTCAGCGCTTTCACGAACGATGGAGGTGATTTTGTCCGCCGGTACCACTACGTCACCCTCCCGGTCAATCTCAACCTGCGTAACGTTATAATTGATGCCTACCTCGAGGTCGGTGGCGCAAATCCTGACCGCACCCTCGGCGGCTGTCAGCCGCAGGCATTGCAATATGGGCTTGGGGGTTCGGGCGGGAACGATACTTGTTACCAATGTAAGCGCCTCCTGCAGCGCTGCTTTATTGAATTTTGCTTTCATAGCTGCCCCTATTTATTTCTACCGGTTTCTTGACATTATTAATGTAACATACTCGTAGTTGTAACAACTCCATAGTGTACCCGAAAATTGCTGTCTTGGGAAGTGTTTTACCAAGCCTGGAGCAATATTTTTTCAGGGCTTTGACCGTCGTCAATTTTACAAATAATATACTAAAAGAGAAAAGATATTATTATAATTCATATAACCCGTGGTTTTGTTACAATCTCCTGCCCCGTTTTTATAACCCCTTGTGGTGGCGATAGTTATAGACGGGATCTACATTCTTTCTCTGTGGGTAACCTGTTATATCTGCTGTTGGCTGTCTCAGCGGGATGTTACTTTTCGCCGGTACTGACGGTCGTCAAAAAATTGCCCGGCATTTTGCCCACATAACTCACAGCGTTTAAAATAACTTGTCCACAATTTTTCTAACAGCTTTTTCAGCAAAGGGGCGTTGTGCCTTGCTTCGTCATATTAAGTCTCGTTGCTGAACATTGCCTCTAACCACCTCCATCCACCTACATTTTCCGGCACACCTATATTGATCCGGAGGTGGCCGTGGCGTGTCATCGGTTGATTTGCCAGGTGTAGGTTGCCGACCAGGTTTTGTCCGTTGTTATCGTTATCAATCCCTCAGCTGAGTAATCGGGGCCGAGCCAGCCGGTAACATAAACCAGCCCCTGATCGGAAGTCTCGCTGCTGGCTTCAACATTATAAACCGTTTGCGTGTAGTTGCCTTTGGTGATGAAATAGAGCTTGGATTTGTTTGCCTCGTCGTTCTCGACATAGGTTTTCGTAACATCAATGTTGCCTGTAAAGGTTGCGTCGAACGTGTAGTTGCGATTGTCATGTGAATACTCGCAATGCCACGACCCGCTTACCTCTCCGGCGACCGTAAAGTCGAGGGCAACAGTGCCCCTCTCGCTGTCGTCGAGGAACACGGGNGCGGTGAGGGTAAAGGGCTTATTCAATTCGGGCTTTGGCGGCTCTGAAGGTTTTATGAGCCTGTCGGAAGGCACAATTCTGTCTTCCTCCAGCCACGGTCGATGTTTCGCGGAGCGTTTTTTTGGCGGAATGGACGGTCCAAACAACGCGTTAATATCAATAAAGTACAGCAGCATGAGAATGGCCACTGCCAACAGCACAACCAGAAGCACAAAACCTCCCCTGTGGTATCTTTCGTAATAATGTTTTTCCAGCTGCACAATCGCCATCGAGTTCTCCTGCATATCGGTACCGGGTATTATAACTCGTCCCCTGCACTTGTGTAAAAGGGAAATAGGACAGGCTCCTTAATTCCAGGCGGTGTGAGGATGTTAGTCTTTCTGTTTGCGTCGCGTTTTCATTTTGTAGCCACGATATAAAATTCCACACCATGCTTATCGGTTGACCCCGCCATCTCCCGGGAATTTGTCCAGCCCGTTTCTTCCAGGAACGGGCCAAGTTCTTCGAGTCGTATACTCCAGATCCATGGCTCTCCGCCAACCTTGAGAAGCCACAGGATCAACCCCGTCCATCGACCGGCATCGGGCCGACCGTCGGCGCCGGCAGGGATATAGGTAAAGGCGATCCGGCTGCCGACACCAGCGACTAAAGCACATTGACTAAACAAATCCCGAACCGCTTCGGCAGGCAGGTACTGCACAAGGCCTTCGGCTACGATGACTGTTCGCGCGCACTGGTCCCAGGACTCGTTGGCCTCTAGGACATCTACCAGTTTCCGTTTGCCCAAATCCTCCGCGATCAGGCAAAGATTGCTCCGCTGTCCCATCACCTCTATTCCTCTCGCTTTGAGACGGGCTGTCGCGGGGTGATCAATTTCGAAGAAGTTAACGCCAGAGAACTCCGGCGCCAACCGCCATCCCATCGTGTCGTAACCGGCTCCCAGAACAAGGATCTGAGTGGCGCCGGCGTCAATGCCATCTCTCACCTGGCGCTCACAGAATGCCTTTCTGTGGGCAAAGGCCTCAAACTGACCCGGCAGCATCCAGTCGAACGCTTGGTAGACAAAGACCATTCGCGCCGAACGGGACCATCGTACAGTTCTTTCGCGAGCTGCACCGGAAGCAACGAGTAATTGTGCCGTAGCTTCGACAATGTCGGGAGGAAGAACTTCGGCCATCCCCGGTTTCGCCCCCAAGGCAAGAATATTCAGGGCAACCTTGTATGCTGTCTTGCTCGGTTCGTCTTTGCGCACAACATCTCCTTCGAAACAGAACTTATTATTCTACACATTTTCAACAAAACTACCATCAGTGGAACGCAAATCCTGCAAAACAGCATCAAAAAACAGGGCGGCAAATTTGTGCCCGGCTGAACAAAGCCTGTTCAGTGTTTGCTTAATCGCTGTGTCGACCACTAACGGCTGTAATTGACCAGGACGCTTTTGGCGGCGTCTTTGGATATCACGCCTTCGTCAAGCAGGGCCCCCACGGATTCGGCCATCGTACACATACCATACTTTTTGCCGGTCGAAATCACCGTTCGCAGGTGATAGTCTCCCTTTCTCCTTATAATATTCCTTGCTCCTGTCGTTGCGACTAATATCTCGCACGCCACCCTCTGGCCGCCGCCTATTTGCGGGATAAGTTCCTGGTGGATTATACCACGAAGCGCTTCAGCTAAAAGAAACCTCAATATGCCTTCGCCGCCTTCCGGAGCGTAGCTTAGAAGCCTCTCGATAATCTTATCGATGGATATCACGTGCAGCGTCGAAAGCACCAATATACCGGTCTCGGCGGCGGTCAATGCAATCTTGATAGTCTCAAAATCTCGCATCTCGCCTATCGCGATAACATCCGGGTCTTGTCGTAAAGCCGCCCTCAATCCGCTGGCAAACGTCTTGGTGTCTCTGCCGACCTCTCTTTGCCGCACCATGCCCTTCTTGTTCTGGTGCACATATTCTATCGGGTCCTCGATTGTAATTACGTGTTTTTTGGAAGTGCAATTTATCACATCTATCATCGATGCCATCGTTGTGGTTTTGCCCACGCTCGTACTGCCGGTTATCAGCACAAGCCCCTTCTCTGTGCGCGCCAAAACCTTAACCATCTCCGGCAGAAAAAGCTCTTCAGGTGTGCTCGGCTCGCCGCCTAAGATTCTTATCGTTGCTCCTACGCTGCCGTTGAAATAGCCGATGTTTATCCTGTATCTTGCATCGCCGTCGGCCCACATCAGGTCGAAATCCAGGTTCTCTTCGAATTTGGCCCTCTGCCCTTCCGTCAGCAGCTCCAGCGATAAGCTTTTGCTCTGTTCCGGGGTAAGCTTCTTTTTTCTGATAGGGATCAGCTTGCCGCCGATCCTGAATGATATCGGCGAGCCCGCACAGATGTGTATGTCGGTGGCGTTCTGACTTTTAGCGTATTCGAGCAGCTTTTTCTTGTTTTCCACGTTGTCCATTAATTCTGTTCCTCCCTCGTTCGGCGCTTTAGCGTCAATAAAAGCGTGCCGGTCAGGAAACAATCTGACAGACCGTTGTTTTAATATCGCCCTGCCTGTAACGTTCTGCGTGATTATCCCCGAACCACCTGTCGTGTCGCTGGCCCATTTGAGTGGCCCATTCCTCGGAGGCTGTGGAACTCGGGCTTAGAATCTCCAGCGTTAGCCGCAATAAGGCTTGCGGATGTTGTATCTACGTACCTCTCTTTTTTTCGCGCACTTGCGCAGTATCGGCGAAGGGGCCGAGTCGCCCTTACCATCTGTCGCGGGGGCGGCCACCTCCGCGACCGCCGCCGTCACGGTTTCTCGGAGGCAGTGCCTCGGCGACTTTAATGGTACGACCGTCTTGCTCGCTGCCGTTTAGTGCCGCAATCGCTGCCTGAGCCTCCGACTCGCTGCTCATTTCCACGAACCCGTACCCCTTGCTTCGACCGGTCCTCCGATCCTTAATGAGGTTCGTACTTTCGACAGTACCGTGAGCCGCGAACCATTCTTGCAGGGTCGCATCGTCCACGCCAAAGTCCAAATTCCCAACATACAATTTCTTTGCCATTACAATTCTCCGACATTTCGGTTCCGACCCGCCTTTTACTTTCCAGGTCTCTACGAAAGAGGCAATCGACTTATTGCCGTTTACAACATTAGCCCACCATTTTACAAAATATATCTTACACGTCAACAAATCTAACAAATCAATTGTCTGGCATATTTACAGAAGCAATAGAAGCGCGGTCAGGAAATAACCTGGCAGACGATGGTGCGGGTTCTTGGTCGTGTGTCGAAATCAATCAGGACGATTTGCTGCCAGGTGCCGAGGGTTAGTTCGCCGTCGATAAGGGGCACGCTGAGAGATGGGCCTAACAGGCCCGCACGAACGTGTGAGTGGCCGTTGTCATCGTGCCAGGTCTTTTCGTGCTCGTAGCGCCCGTTTGCAGGCGCAATCTTCTCGAACAGTGCAGCCATGTCATAATTAACCAGCCCCGGCTCATATTCGATTGTTGTGATAGCGGCGGTTGAGCCTACATTGAAAAGGACAATGGCTCCATCTGCGACGCCGGAATCCGCAAGGGCAGACTCGACGTCCCCGGTGAGGTCCACAACGTGGCAGTTTCCACCGGTTTGCACCTTTATTTTGTACGTCTTGACCATGATCAGCACTTAGTCGTTAATGAATAATATTTAGTGAACAGTCGTTAGGGAACAGTATTTAGTTTTGACAATTACGGATTAGCGATGATTTTCACAGATTATGGCCCAAAAAGCAACTGTCGATTTTGCGGATTTTTGGCCGATAGAATCGGCCGCGGGTTTTCCGCAAACAGGCTTTTTTGCGGCGGTGACCTCCAAATTAAAGCTGCCGGCGCCCAGTGCCGATGAAGAAAATGGGCCAAAAAGGCCTAAAAACCCGGGAAATGTAAAAAAATAGGAAAAATTTTCAGATTTTTTCAGGAATTTGGTTGACGATTACTTTTTTGTGGTGTAATATAAGATATTCGGAGGCTGATGAACCAAGGATGGTGTGTGTGCCGAAATATTGAATCTGCGCGCTGTGCGCAGCCCGTTGATACGGCATGGCAAGAGGCCGCCGAAAGCGGGGGTTGTTTTGGCTCTTTTACAAGTTAACAGTCAAGACCACTTGTTGCAGCGAAAGTGTAGGGCCCGCGACCATATTCACGTTTTGTCGCAGGCTCTTAAATTGGTGTGCAATTGCTGCAGAATTACATTCTGCAGCTGGGCATCAACATTTCGTTGCGTGAGCGAAGCGTTGAGTCCTTCAGATTTCGAAGATTTCTGTCCCTTAACAGGGGCAGAGTCAACGATACAAATTGAAGAGTTTGATCCTGGCTCAGAACGAACGCTGGCGGCGTGGCTAAGACATGCAAGTCGAACGGACTATCTGCTTGGGTAACCGAAATGATAGTTAGTGGCGAACGGGTGAGGAACGAATAGGTAACGTACCCCGAACTTCGGGATAGCGTCTGACTGCTTCGGCAGTCTTCCGAAAGGGGCGGTAATACCGAATAATGTCATGCATTATAAGATGCATGACCAAAGATTTATCGGTTTGGGAGCGGCCTATTTCCTATCAGCTTGTTGGTGGGGTAACGGCCTACCAAGGCAACGACGGGTAGCGGGACTGAGAGGTTGACCCGCCACATCGGGACTGAGACACTGCCCGGACCTCCACGGAGGGCTGCAGTAACGAATATTGCGCAATGAACGAAAGTTTGACGCAGCAACGCCGCGTGCAGGATGAAGCCCCTTGGGGTGTAAACTGCTGTCAGGGGTTAGAAAGTCTTCGGATTGATCAGCCCCAGAGGAAGTCACGGCTAACTTCGTGCCAGCAGCCGCGGTAATACGAAGGTGGCAAGCGTTGTTCGGAATCACTGGGCTTAAAGCGCGCGTAGGCGGAATAGATAGTGTCTTGTGAAAGCCCCCGGCTTAACCGGGGAATTGCGAGGCAAACTGCTATTCTTGAGGCAAGTAGGGGTACATGGAACTCTTGGTGGAGCGGTGGAATGCGTAGATATCAAGAGGAACGCCAAAGGTGAAGACAGTGTACTGGGCTTGTCCTGACGCTGAGGTGCGAAAGCGTGGGGAGCGAAAGGGATTAGATACCCCTGTAGTCCACGCTGTAAACGATGTCTACTAGGTTGTGGAGGTTCTGACACTTTCACAGTCGAAGCAAAAGTGTTAAGTAGACCGCCTGGGGAGTACGGTCGCAAGGCTAAAACTCAAAGGAATTGACGGGGGCTCACACAAGCGGTGG
>JGI10211J14876_10001177_pt1 | contig 11500 bp, 7 predicted proteins | sample Etolagsediment_FD_14876 | JGI IMG/M metagenome (IMG submission 14876)
AGCCAGCACTGGATTTTGGTACTGAGAAGCCAGCGGCTCCAGGTGATGATTCCTTAGGCTAACTGAGATGAAGACCTTCTTGAGTATAGCCTCTAACTCCTTTGGACCATACTCCCGAGCATGATCGTTACTCCTTCGATATCGGCTTAGACGATTCGGTGTCGACATAATGAATTGTCCTCTGTCACCTAACATAAGCTTGATATTCTGAAGAGCTTTTTTGTCATGCTTAATATGCTCAAGCACATCAATCATTACTACATAATCAAAAGGTCCGTCATCAATTCCCTTTTCGATATCTCCATACATAAAGCTCAGATTATTAATAGGAAAGACTTTCTCCGCAAACCTCATAGAGTCTTGATCTACCTCATATCCAATAACCTTCTTCGCATGAACAGTCAGTAAGTGCGCTCCGAATCCAGTGCCAAACCCTATATCAGCTACCCTTCCACGCACTACTTTGCTGACCTGTTCATAGATATCAAACTGCGGGCTCAAGACGTACTTCAGCCGATTCCAGATATACATAGCTATTCCTCCGCATCTTCATCGTATTGTACCAAGATCTTCTTATCCGCATCCAAACGAATATCCGTTACCTGATACTCACCAGAGTTAGGGGTAGAGGTTATACCCTCTCCGGGAGTAGGGTCCCGGACCATATCCATTTGCCCGGTCAAAGGATTAAATCGAAATTTCATGGGTTATCTCCTTTTTTTTGCCACGGATCGGCACAGATCTACGCGGATTTTTTTAAAACCAAAAAGATCAGCGATAATCTGCGTATATCTGTGGCTAATCTTGTCTTTATGAATAATCCAGCGTGTCATAATCATCCCATACCTGGTCGAAATTGTTACTGCCGCCGGCGAAATCCACGTAGGGATCATCGTCGCTGTACTGGCTGATGCGCCGTATCTGCCAGGCCGCAGTACTGGTAGCAGTGCCCGGGGCAGCGAATCCCACATAAAATATATCGTTTCCGTTGTCGTACGCGGTTCGTGACTTTAATGATCCGTGATCAAAGGGGTATTGGATGGTTTGTGCGTTTATCATGAGGGAGGCCTCCTTTCTGTTGGTTTGTTCTGTTTGGTTACTCCGGGACGGCTCCCGGAGAAAGGCTGTTTTCACACTAAGACACAAAGGCACAAAGAAATAATTTGAAAAACCTGGTGTCTTGGTGGCGAAACTAAAAAAGGCCTTTCCCAGCGAAGCCTTGGCGCGCCGGTGAAAGGCCTTTTTGTTGCCACATTTCTTATCTATGTATTCTTACCAGTTCATCAGATACCTCATGGTTTTTTGGTAAATGGTAATTGCTTTTTTCATAGTGATTTAGTATCTCACCTTCTTTGATCCCTGTCAAGTAAAAAATTCATATGCATTAAAAAAATTCATAGACCCCTGGTCACAATCTGTCTCTAGCGAAGGGTATAGTATCAGTCATGGGGAGATCGTTGATCCTGGGGCTTATTTTTGCCACGAATGCTCACGAATTTTCACAAATGTAACCAATCACTCCACTTGACCCTCATTATCATTCGGGCAAGTGAGCTTTCCGTTGTATGTACCACCAAAAAAGAGATCCACCTAAATATGCGCCAATGAATGTGCCAAAAAATATTAAAATTGACTTATATAAATAGTTACAGGAGGTTTCATTATGCCCATTGAGATTCTCAGCCCTATTGCCGCTGCTTTTGGTGGCGCTATCTTGGGCGCATACCTTTCCTACAAAGCAGGAATAAAACTGATTCAACAAACCCATGAAAACGCTATCGAATTGTTTCACCGTCAAGAATTCAACAAGGCTGCGGCTACGTTTCAGGCGGCTCTTGTCGATAGAATCTTCCTCATTCGAAGAGGGCTTGATTTTATTCATGAGAGAGTCGGGGAAGACCGGGACGACATTGCTATTGCCGATGAAAAAGCCAAAATCATTTTTGAGGCTTTCCTGCCCGACGAAATGAAGCGTAGCTTCAATGCCGCTTGGGATAAATACATAAATCCCGATGAGACAAACAAAAAGGTGTACAACCCGCTTAACCCTGATGACATGAAAGAGCTTGGAGATATTTATTTGTCGCATATTTATGCACTCCTTGATTATGCAAAATTCAAATAATTAAAATCATACAACCATTGCATTCACTCAGACCGGTGTTACGCTTGCGCTTCACACCGTCTGGTGATGCATACGTTATGCTTTGCATCAATTTCCTTGGCAGTTTTTATAATTTCCTTAACAAGTCCAATACGCTGTTTACGATTTTTGGCATCTTCGAAATATAAATCACAAAGCAGCGCTATGTAATGCATTTCATTTTCAGAGGGATATTCAGGATTATGCTTTTCACATTCAGCGATGACGGATTGAAAATTTGGCCAACATTTAGTGGTCAAATCGCCATTTGTGATCTTTGTCGTAACCCAATAGTGGCAAAGTGTGGGGATATCGTTATTCCTCATTGGGCACACCTTTCTGGAAATGACTGTGATACATGGTACGAGCCCATGACTGAATGGCATGTTTTATGGCAAAAGATTTTTGAAGCAGACGGTGCAAATATAGAAGTCCGGGTAAAGCGAGAAGGCCACGCTCACCGGGCAGATGTAATGTTAGAAAACGGCGTTGTTGTTGAATTACAGCATTCATCAATATCCCCAAGGGAAATAAGAGAAAGAGAGCTGTTTTACGGCCCTGGCATGGTCTGGATATTTGACATACGGGATGCTCATGATAATGAAAGATTTTATTTAAATAAAGAACGAGGTGAAAAACACACCTTTCGGTGGGAACATCCAAGAAAATCGATAGCCTTTGCAAAAAGAAAAGTCTACTTAGACCTCGGTAAAGGGTGGCTGTTTCATTTGTTAAAAATGTATCCAGACCCTCCATGTGCCGGTATTGGTGAGCTAATTCCTTGTATCGATTTGACATATTTTCTTTCAATAGCATGATATTATTTTATGTATCATTAATATGTAAATAGGAGTCACAATCATGGAAGATCATAAGGATCATCCACGTCACAGTGTAACACTTTGGCACAATGGCAATGGCTATCATGGGAGTTACACGGTACACGGTCAAAGGGTGACGGTTTATTTAGGCACGGCAGCCATTTCGGGAGTATTGCCTCCCCATTCCGGCGTGTCTCCATTATCATTTGCTTCTTCTCTTTTGAAAGAGCTGGTGTTGAAGAAAAAATAGGATTTTTGAGCATAAACCAATTGAGGCGCAAATACAGATGTTTGAATTGCATCAAAAAATCATCATTCCAGCCCTTTTCTTCCATTTCATCTATCCATATACCGAGCATGAGTAGGATACCGGCGAGATCTGCTTTCTCTTCTTTGGTGATATGTTGCCGTTTTTTTAATATTTTTTTTATGGTCAAAAATAGCATGTACATTCACATAACCAATCACTCCACTTGATCCTCATTATCATTCGGACAAGTGAGTGTCCCGTTGGGCATAAAGAAAATGAAACAACTCCATCTCTTCAAATCCAACAAAGAATCTGCATCAAAGAAAAAAGCAAAACTTATAGAGGACATATATCTCGGTCCAAAAAGTCCATATACTGATTATGACAAATATATTAATTCAAAAGAATGGCGCAATAAACGGCGCCGTGCCATACACATGGCTGATTATCGTTGCCAAAAATGTGGCAAAAAGAAAGAAATCTTCCAAATTCATCACAAACATTACGCCACTCTATTTCACGAACGGTTCAAAGACGTTGAAGTACTCTGCATCTCATGCCATCGCAAAGCCGATAAAGACAGGAAATATTGGGCTGCATACGAGACTTGGGCTTACAAAAAATACGGCGAAAATTGGGCATACTGTGATGACGAGTCCCTCCGGGACGAATTTGATGCATGGCTTGATAGTAAACAGTGAGCAAGCAGTTTTATAAGTTGGGGGCATTTATCTCTTTCTTTTTTTCAGCCAAAAAACGGTTAAATGATTCTCTTGCTTCTTTATGGCGAATTGGATTTTTAAATAAACGGTATTGCACAAATTTATCATACGAATTTCCAGAGATAACCTCTTTTGAGTGGAAGTCGAAAATCAAAGAAATAAACGGCAGATCAACATGGCCTCCGTCAATTATAGCAAGAAACTCTGCTACGAAATCTTCAAGTTTTTGCATCAACTCAAAATCTTTACCAGAATGTTCATCAACCAATGAACTTATGGCCTCAATAAATATCTTTTGTGAATTTTTGTTATTTAATTTCATCCGGTACTTGAAAAAGTAAGCGCCCAACCATTGCATTCACTCAGACCGGTGTTACGCTTGCGCTTCACACCGTCTGGTGATGCATACGTTACAACCCTTATTTCATACCTATTTCCATTTGTCAAGCTTTTTTATTCATATAAATAAAAAAAATTCACAAAAAATAATTTGTGTATATTCGTGTTAATTCGTGGCTAATAATCTTACATCTTTTTCACAACCGTAGCATACCGCTCCTGCAGCATGGCCTTTTTTATCCTGCCCCGCACATGCTTTCTTGCATTGCTGACAATCCGGGATATCTTTTTGACTCGTATCGCATCGGTCCACCGCTTCCAGCTTGCCGACTCCATCAACTTTGCCAATCGCTGTCTGGCCCGGTCACTGGATTCATTCAGATACGTTGTATATTGCTCAGGGGTCATCTCCTGGGTCATACCCCGCAATTGCAGGCTTCGGTTCGGCGGCCCCATGGTAAGCTCACCCGTTTCAAGCAGCTCCATAAGCATATCGTGCACGGGATCATCACCCTTGGCCTTGACAATGGGAAGTATTGCTCCCGGTGCGGCCTCTGCCATCTCTGCAAGCCGGGATCTATACCGCTCCTCTGCCCGTTTCTTTTCGGCCTCTGATTTCCGGGGATCCTTTTGAATCCGGTACAGTTCCTTTCGCATCTCCTGCATCTTTACGCCGGCAATGGCCATGGATTGTTCAGGGCTTACGGATAAAATATTCACGCCGAACCATCGGGCCATGGCCTGGCCCGGGGTGACTTCCTTGCCCCAGCGGTCCGCCTTTTCAAAGGCGGCCTTTCGTGCATACCCCAGGGCGCCGTGCTCCGGGTTTAACATGGGCGGTAGCCAGGTAAAGGCCAAAAACTCCGTGATCTTTGCGATCTTTGTTGCGGATGTATCCAGCCGGTTATAAATCGGCCTGCCGTAAAAGGGATGCTGCGGGGGCTGATCCTCCCTGGCGCTGGCAGCCATGCGAAAGATATCCAGAAAGGGGTTTGATATACCCAGCTCGCGGGTCAGCTCCCCCATATCCTTTTCACTTATATCCCGGAAGATATTAAACCAGTTCCCAAATGGGAAAAAATATTCAAGGTTAAAATATTGCCACTGGCCCTTGGGCGACTTCCATGGCAGGATCATCATGGAGCCTGATTTTTTCACATAGGTAGGAAGCTGCTTTTCCAGCTCTTTCCAGTCGTCATCACTCATGTCGTTATATTCCTTTGCAGCGACCTTCATTAACATAGGCAGAAGCAATGCAAATTTACCAATCACCCAGGGTCGTTTCTTGAGCGATTCCGCTATCAGCGGGGCTATCTTATACTGATAGCTGTTATGTGTTATAAATACTTTATTGTTTCTTCTTGCAAACCATGTTTTAGTTGTTGGAATATATGGACACCATATGACATCATTATAAACAATTCTTTTAGGCTTCATCCTTCTAAGTGTATATTTTTTATGTGATCTCTCACCAATCATCGGAGTATTTCCTTTAAGATTAGCATAGTAACCATGGCTTATACCTAACAGACAACAAAGCATCTGAAACATATCCAAATTTTGCTTTGATTTTTGAATAAATACCCATTTACCACGAGAATCTATTGTACCATCTCCATCAATTATTATTTTTCGTAGCAATTCTAATTGATCTTTTGTGAGTGATAATAAAAATTGTGGAGTTAATTCTTTATTAGGTATAACTGATTTGATAAATCTACCATTATCGGCATGAATATGAAAAACTAATTCTTTTTTTCTTATCCTCTGTAAATAATATCCATCCTGGTATTCTTTATCTAAGGCTGCTTCAATAGCTTTCGATTTGTTGCCTTCATTCTGACTTATGCATACTTGGTCACACGTTTTCTTAAAATGCCCTTCTGTAATTACCCACCCTATTATTTCAACAAATTCATTTGAATACCTTGGATATAATGGATATTCAGAATAATCTGCTGCAACTGGTATACTATCATTTGAGTTTAGATAACATGCAGGTATTAACTGAAGGCGTTTATTACGTTTATGATCTTTTTGGATTGATTTGTAAGCAACTGCTATATGATCAGGTGTTAACATCATATCGAGATGTCTATCTTTAAAATGTATTAATTCATTTCCATCATAATTAGCTTGAAATGTTCCAACTATTTTTTGCCAACTTGTTTTTTCTGTATCCATATCAAAAGATAATGCCATATCTCCTTCATGTACTTCATTATACTTCAACCATCCTTTTCTTGTGAGAATTTCCGTCTCTTTATCAACACAAGCGAATGGTACGACGTGTCTCCTGAGCTGTTTCACCGATCTGGAAGCCAGGGAATAGTCCATACCCCACTTCATGGCCTCAAGCAGGGCCTCGTCTACGGGCGTACCGGCCTTTCGAAGCTGCACATAAATGGAATGCTTGCTGATGTCATCGATCTTTCCATAGTATTTGGCCAGGTTTTTGACGGTAGTTAAAAAGCTGGCATATCCGCCTTTCTGTGCCTTTTTGAATTCATCCAGCACGTCATTGACCTCGGTTACAAACCAGTTTGTCTTAAAAATCCCGTGCCTGAAGGCCTCTTCATAGTATTTATCCTTGTTGATCATTGAATTGCAGGCATGCACAATATCACCGGGGATCTTGGCAAATGCCCGGCCCCGCATATTATTCTGTAAAATATTGGAGATCACATTTCGAAATGCCGTAGGAAAATTAAGCGCCACTTTGCCGATCTTAAACAGGGCCATACCTTGCGTCTCCACACTCACCAGGGTACGCCACAGCTTGGCCTTATCCTGCATAGCACCCATAATGGGCGTGATGTCGTCTGCAATGGGCTTTTTTACGTAGGCCCCTGCCAGGGGGCCGTAGGTTTTTGTCGTGGGCAGCTGCACAAAGTCCTCGGGCATATTTGCCGTGGCCTCCATAGCCGCATCCAGGGCCTTTTGAAGCGTGTCATACCGCTTCTTCACTTCCTCAGTGCCGACCTCCTCGGCCATTTTCTTGTATTTTTCCGTCTCCTCAACCAGAGTGCCGATGCCTATTTTTACCGGTTTGCCTTCTTTTCCCAGCGGAGCTTCCACAATCGATGGCTGCCACACCCACTTATCGTTTTCTGCTATGGCGCTCATATAATCATGCTTTGCAATATCGGTCAGGGCCTTGCCCATACCCACAGGCACGGCAATAGAAGCATCCTCAATCTGTCCCAGTTCCTTTTTCTGCTCCGGAGTGAGATTTGGGTTCCGCTTCTTGGTATAGGTAAGGTTCAGTTTGCCGGTGCTGGTCATGGCAATAGAGGCCTCATCGCCCAGGATATGTTTGGCATAGAGATAGTGAATGTATTTGCCCTTGTATTCATTGAACTGCTTTTCAGTGAGTATCTCCCGCTTAAGGAGCATACGGCCTATTGTCATAGTGCGCTGTTTCAAGCTCTCCGCCAATTTTTTCGCCTCTTCAGGCAATACATCGATAGGCACCTGGCCGTCCAGAAACTGAAAGATGCTTTTTTTGACATCATCGGGATAGATATCCAGCCGTTTATGGATTCTATCGACAAATCTCATAGCCCTGGCCACATTGCCCATGCCTTCATATCTGGCACTCAGTGCCTTGTCCGCATCAGGTAGGGTAGAAAACGGCTGAAAGAACTCCTTCACGTGCATGCCGATCCACTGCAGAGCGGTTTTTTTCTCCTTGGCCGCACCGGTCAAGGTAGCAACCGCACTCGGGGGCTTTACCGGCCCTTCGGTATGCTTCAATGCATACATGGCAGGGCTGCGCTCTGCATCAATCAGCATGCCCTTTTGCGTGGGTTCGGTTTCAAATACCTCGCCGGATTCGATCGCTCTGGTAATAGCGCCTGCAGTCCGGACCCCGAATGCTTCAAGTAGTTGATCAATAAAAGTCCGGATTTTGTGTATGATCTTTCCGGTCGTGCTCTTTGCATCGTAAATTCCTGCCAGCTGCTCGGTCACATATTTTGCCCGGTCCTCTGCAAAACCGATATTGGCCTCATCCATAGGGGTAAACTTTCCCTTTTTGGCGAGGGCCCGGATCTTGTTTTTGAGCACCGCCTGATCAGTCTTACTGATAATCCCGGCATCCTCCATGAAGTGGTATGCTTCATGACTCATAGTCCACAGCCCGGCCGTGCCTCTTTTGAGCTCGATCGTGCGATCTTCATACTTGCCGACAATCTCCTCACCAGGTTTTTTCACACGACCGTATCCCACCTGAATCGCGGCCGTATCCTCATCGATCTGATCCACTGTCCGGATCTCCACACTCCCATGATGCGTGGTGGTCACCCGCACATAGCCCTCAGGCGTGGTCTCCACTTTCTGATCCTTATACAATTTCTTCACGGTCTCGATATCAGGAAGATTGGGGATAGGTTTTGCCTCTGGCTTTACGCCATATTCCGGTTTTTCTTTCTTGACTTTTTCTTCTTCCGGTGATATCGTTGCAACAATGCTTTCCTCCGTGCGCTCTAAGGAGGGTTCGCCTTGGCGTCCGGGGAGGGTCGGCGCCCCTTTCCAAAGCAGTTTTTTATTCTTTAGATACGTCTCTCTTGTCATAAACGCTGTTTTTACGGTATGAAAATTCCCCTTTTCATCAGGAACAAACTCAACAAATAAAAGCTTTGATTTTCCATCACGTTTTACCAATATACGTGAGTTTCCTTTTCCTCCATATATCTCTTCGTAGTTCTCGGCTACGTGCTTCACTATATCGTGGGCATTGTCAAATCCAGCTTTTTTTATATTTTCACCATGAATATCATTAATATGCGATTCGCTTTTTTTGGTAAGCCGTACAGGTCCTTCTATTCCTTTTATAGCGCCTGCTCGTGCTGCATCAATATAACCAAAATCATATGACTCTTTATCTTTCTTAACATATTCAGATTCAATAAGGGCATATGAAGCTTTGGTTGGTTTTTTTGGTGTTTCAGGGATGGGAATACCTTCTTTTTCTAAGGTACGTGCCGTCACGGTGCTTTTATCAAATCGCCCGCCTTCGATATTATATAGAGCTATTGGTTCATGTAGAGTTTCCTGCCATCCTCTAAAGGTTGCAGTAGGTTTTTCTTCAATTGTAACAGCATATTTGGCGGGTTTTTTAGTCGGCTCTTTGGCAGGTTTAGCTTCTTGAACGGCTCGCTCTATTGCTTCGGGCTTGAAGCGGAGCGCTTCTTCGGAAAGGGAATGATATTCCTCTTTGATGGCCGTTCGCTCGGCGTCGGCAAATGCAGCCTCCGCCGCAATCTCGTTCGTAATCGTGTCTTCACTGCCTCGATAAAGGCCCTCTCTGCTTTTGTCTCCATATCCTTGCTCCTTAAGATAAGTATCCTCTATTTCTTTGAGATTTTCAAGCTCTTTTTTATCGTGGGTATACATCTCCTCGGCCTGTCCCAGGGCGCTATTTACCATCTCTTGCTGTACGGGGGTCAATTCCTTGCCTGCAATCTCCTTTTCAATGGCCTTGGCAACCTCAGTACCTTTCCATTTCTTCTTGCGCATAAAGGGCGGATACGTGGATTGCCGCCGGTACCCGCCTTCAGGATAAGGTATACGGGTTACTTCTCCCTGGTTCACCTCTTCTAACACCATCCCCAGATAGTCATGCCAGGGTGGTTTCTCCCCTGCTTTGAGGGCGGCTTCCGGTTCAGCTTCCGGGAATAAAGGCGGTGTGGTTTCAGACGGCTTTTTAACTTCTTTTTTCCTGGACGCCATAAATTCTTCCATCTCCGCCACTTTTTGATCATACGGCGTGGTTGCCCACCAGGGTGCAAGGCGTTTTTCAAAGAATTCGTCACGCAGTGCCTTCTCATTACCCGGTGCGGTTTCCTCGGCCCGTTCGGTAAAGAGGCTATTAAATGCCTTGTTTTCTTCCTTGGTCGGGCGTTCGAGTTCAGGCGGTTTCTTTTTTTCCATCTCTTCAGGCGGGATCTCATCGATCACCGGTTCAGGCGGTACCGGAATCTCACCGGCTTCCTTTTCCGCTTCTGTCCCAGGCAGCATCTCATCCAGCATGGCCTGGGCCACGTTCGGCGTGGTCGGCTCCGCCCACGCCCGTTCTTCCGTGCCGGGTAATGCCTCATTGATCAGGACTTGGGCCTTTTCTTGAATGTTCTTTTCCGTTGCCTCATCGTATGCCTTTTCTTTTTTCTCCGGTGTTTCTTCTTCACTTCCGATATCTTTCACTGCATGGGCATTATCCGCGGGCTGGGTCGCAGAGCTTTCCTCAATCTCTTTTGAAACCTTGGTAGTGCCTGCCCCGCCCAGAATACCGGTAATAAAGGCGGGACCGATCACATTCACACCCTGTTTCAATTGCTCAACGGCCTCCTTGCTTGTAAATTGTTCCTCAGGTAACAATGCCTTTTTTATCCCCACCTCGGCAGGTTCTTCCAGATATTCGGTAATGGCCTCGGTGGCGCCGGTTTTCAAAAACTTACGGAAGGTAGCAAGGCTTCCGGGTTTTACCATTCTGCCCAACGAAATGGCATTCAGTGCGCCGGCCGCCAGGGTCATCATCTCCATAGCATCTTCCGCCTGCTCGTTGGTACCTCCTCTCTCAAGCACCTCCTGATAGGTATTGGCGCCTTCCAGCATACCGCCCACGCCACCGCCTGCAACGGTAGCCCCAAGCATGGCAAGGCGTTCCACGAGCTTTTCAGACCAGGCAAATGACTTGCCTACAATGGTAACATATTTCTTTGCCCCAATTCCGGGAATCAGTGCGGCTGCCAGGGAAGGAATCATATCCGCCACATTGTACACCCACCATGAGGGCTTGAGTAAGAGGCTGGGTTTTTTTACCACCGCTCCTTGAATATCCGGCGTGGGCGCATAGGTGCGTGCCCGTTTCTCCCAGTATTCATGGGCGTCCTTGCCCAGGTCTTCAAGCCACTCGCTCCCGATCTTGCCGCCTGCATACTGAAACGCCGTGCCCACTGCCTCACCCAATCCGAGAACACCATGGGCGAGCCCTCTGCCTGCATGAGCGATAAAGCCGGGGGGCTCTGGAGGCTTTGCAGGTACTTTCGGTTCTTCTATATGTAATTCTCTCTTACCTATTTCCCGTAGATCTTGTATTCTGGTAGGAAATGCCGCCTGCTCAGGATCGAAGCCTTGGGACTGCAGATATTTTATGCCCTCATGGATCACCGGCAGATCTTCACCTTTGTAATCCTTGAGAAGCGTTTGATAAAAGGGCGCAATG
>JGI10211J14876_10001178_pt1 | contig 11495 bp, 14 predicted proteins | sample Etolagsediment_FD_14876 | JGI IMG/M metagenome (IMG submission 14876)
CGATATTTTAAAAAATACATTAATCAAAAATCTTTTAGGCAATATTCTTGCTTCTCCTTCTACTTCAACTGTCCCGTCTTTTCCTGCTCCTCCTCTTCCTAGTTTTGATGAAGAGAGCGAATCAATTTTAACTAACTCTCAAAATAAGAGTTTAAGTAATCCAGATATTTTTAAATTAATTTTAAATTCAGGTAAATCTTATACGGATCAAACTACAAATGCCATACGAGAGTTAGCTGTAAAAGCACAAGAAGCTTTTAAACCTGGGAAGTCCGTTTTCTAGGGTTTATAATTTAATCAAGTGTTCTAAGATAATGGCTTTTCCTGATCTCAGCCCTTCTGCAACTATTTTTTATCGTGATGACGATGACAATGGCTTGTCAGAATTCGGAACCTTTGAAGATTTAACAAAACTAGCAAGGACTTTCGGGGAAGTTACGGGTTCTTCTTCTAGAGGTAATATATTTGATGATAAATATGCAAAAGAAGCAACTGAAAAACTAGATGAACGTGCTGTAGACACTTTGCAACAAATTAGAGATGTTTTTGCTAACATCGCTGGTTTAACTGGACTCAGTACTCCTGATGCTGTCAAGGCGTATGGAGACCGCTTTACTGAGTATATGGATACGGCGTTTACTCGCGGTAGAGGAGATGTTTACGGCTTTAACCCCCGTGGTATCTCTGACTCAGCCGCTGTGATGAAAGGGATGATAGACCCTGCTTTAGATCAATACAGTCTACTCAGCAGGGGAGGTTTCATGAGTCAAGCTTTAAACCCTGATGTAGTTAAAGTTGACCCCACCTCTGTTACCAGCGTAGCTGACGCTTATTACGATCCCAAGCAACGTCAACTTTACGATTATCAAAATGCGGCTACTCAGTCCTTAATACAAGGAAGAGAAAAAGCTATTGAGCAACAAGCTGACTTTTACGCAAATAACCCAAATGTAAAAGGACTTATGACTTATAACGTCTAATGAGTCAACTACGTCTTACCGCGTCAGAGCGTAAAGCAGAGAGTCGTATTTACAGACGCTCTGAGCACGTGGATAAAAGCCATGAGATGTTTCGTTTTGCAGGGGAGATTTTTGGTACAGAGGTTAGTGATCGAGCGAGAAATTCTTTAAGAGAATCTCGTCAGAGGCTTCAAGCATCGCGCCCAGTAGGAGTCGGGTTCGGTACAGACGATAAGTACGGACCTGACGAGAGCTGGGCTAGCAAAGAAGTTATTGAACATACACCCGCCCCAAGCTACTATAAAAGTTATAAAAATTTTTAATACTTTCTTCTTGACCTGAAAGAGAAGGTAAGTACAGAACAAATCCAAATACTTTGCTGTTCTTTACAGCTTTAAGTTCTTTAGTCTCCTCGTGGATTTTTGGATGTTCTTTAAGTATACAGATCGGAAGATCTATTCCTATTTTTTGCATAGAAATTAAAGCCACTTCTGTAGAGGTTAAAAATATTATTCCTTGATCAAACTCTTGTCGTAACCATTTTTGGTACGCAAGTTCAAGCCATACTCTTTGGGCTGATTTTTTAAATTGCAAATTTTTTGTAAATAATCTAGTAGGTTTCGGCTGTTCCGCTTTTAATAATGTGTCCCTTGGTGGATATAGATAAATATTTTTAGCTTTCCACTCCTGCAGAAGACCGTTATGTTTCCAGTTAAAAAATTTCTCAGCCTGTACGACTGTATTTGCAATATCACTAGATGCTGGATCTAGATCTATGTACCCATCAAAAAAAGCAGTTGTAGTCGCTATTAAATCAACAGGAGATACAAAATCTCTAGAGGATAAGACCACTACTCATCTCGTCAATTGATTTATTTATTTCTTCAGGGTTGATTATGTGAACGGCAATACTATCTTCGTGAATCATTGCTACGAGAGCAAGGTCTGACTCAGATTCTTTTTCAATAACTTTCAGGACTTTTTCAAGAGAGTCAACTAAAAAATCGCTACATGCTTCTTGTGCAATAGCGATATCGTCTTCTAAATCCCCGGTGGTTACGTAGCGACTTTTATCTGGTTGCTCGGGATTAAAAACTAAGATCCCCTTACCTTTTACATTTTTGTTTTCAAAATAAAGTCTTGTTATGTCTGAAAAAATTGTTCGCATGACACCAGCGGAAATCATTCGATCCGTTTCAGTGCCACTAAATAAAAACTTTTTAAGATCTTGAACTCGTTTTGAATTAAACATTTTGAAAATTACTCCAAGCAGCGTTGAGAATAGCGTAAGGATCAAAAAGAAACTTGCTACTGTTTCTCTCCTCTGGATCAACTTTACAGTAATGCTTTCCTTCGACAATGCCGTGTTTTCCGTCAGAAATAATTCCCTGATGAATCAGCTTATCAAGTGCTACTGACGGGATATTAAGCCTATGACATATGATGCGTTTACTTACAAACGCAGTTGTACGTCGTTGAGACTTGTTTGCCAGAAGCTGAAGCGAGACATCGATACTAGCGAGAGTTTCTTTGATTTCTCTGAGATCTTTTAAAAAATCCATGTGATATGTAAAGCTAGAGAAGCTCTATGTCTGTAAGGTTAGCGCTCCAGACCTCTTTTGGCCAGTACTCGCGGACAGCTGCGTTCCTGGCCTCAGCAGCTTCTTTGACTGTGGCAAAAGAACCTAAGTACTTCTTTTTATTCTCAACTTTAATTTGCGCCTCCCACTTCAACTTTTGTTTATTCCAACCTACTCCTTTTACTCCTGACTTATTATTACTCCTTGTCCTTTGATTCTGACTTTGAAGCACAGGACCGCCAAGTCTCAAATTATCAACATCATTATTCAATGAGTTTATATCTTTATGATCCACCTGCAAAGGATACGGATCAACACCATAATACATAAAGTAAATTATGCGCGACACAGAATATTGCTGGTTATTAATCTTGACCCGCCAATACTTTGTAAACGTCCCGTTTACCTTTTCCTTATTGACGTATCCCGCCCAGCTTCCTTTTCCTTTTGTTCCTTGCCTATTTACTTTCCATTTTAATCCAGATTCTTCTTCCAGCCNAAACGGCGACGGTGTACAAATTTCAAGCAACTCGTGACACTGCTCGTAAGTTATGACTAAGGGCTTGGATTTGCACATATTTAAAAAAAATGGAGGGCTCCCCGGTGGCCACCTGGCGCCAGGCAACCTGAGCGAATTACTGCTTGTCCGAAATGGCGAAAAGGATTGAAGCACCCTCCGCGAGTACGAGCCATTCTTTTTCGCACTCAGCCATATTTTAATAGAGGCCGAGCCTGTTCTACAAAATCGGTTGGATCATCGATGAGCAACTGCACCAGTGTACTGAGGCGAGACGATACGTCAAGTTCATCTGGTGAGTTCTTGATCAACCAATATTTGTAAGCGTTGATAAGGTACAGATGAGTCTGCTTAGCACGGAGTGCTTGTCCGCGCCACTTTTCGTAATCAAAGCTGCTTTGATGTCTGCTTTTGCCTGTTCTTAATTCAAGTTCACGAATTTCAATCTGTAAATCAATGTCTGCAATCGTGTACTCCAGAGCTGAAACTTTAGCTTTAGCCTCTGTAACAGAGCGTGGTTGTTCGTTATCTGTATAAATCCAAGGGGGAAGATTATCGATAATAAACTGTTTGTCCCACAAACAAGGTTTTGAGTTTGGGGAACGATCACTCGTAAAGTCCATCAAGAATGTCTGAGATAAATTTGTTGAAATGTCCGTTCACACCATAGAGAGTATGGTGTTCAAACGGAACTCGGACAACTAGATCTAGTTTGATCAATTTGCGTAGCTGATCCCGTGTGGTATTCAGCGACTGCCCAAGAGCCTCAGAGATTTCAGTGATCTCTGCAGGTTGTAAGGATCTTAACTCAAAAATCAAATATCGGAGCTTTTGGATTTTTTTGCTTCTTTTTTGATTTTTTGAATCGATCTTAGCGACAGTTCGAGCGAGTGCCGCTCTTGCAGCAGCCGCTGGATCGAACGGCTGGAGATCCCGTCGGTACTCAACTTGACTATAAGTTTCTTTAGGTGAGGTGTGAGCTTGCCAGCTTTGTGCGGTGTCGTCCATAGATGGTAAGGGTTTACACACAGAGGATTATTGCACTTGACCTTTACGCAGTGCTTTGGTTCGACTGGTTTTCCAAAGAATTGCTCGTAAATAAAGTGTCGAGTTCGGACCAGTGTATCTCGTTCTGAGACATGCGTGTGACCGCAGTCGTCTGGGTATTCCAAGTGTGAGTCTTGGTTGAGACAATTTCGATGTGCATTAAGCCAAGCTACTAACTTCTGACCTTTTCCCTTGGCTTCTCTGGCCTCCCTCTGGCAGACCTCGCAAGCGTGATGGTCCGTGGGGAACGAAATCTTGTCTAGGTCCGACGCAGCTACGACAAGAGGCTCCGAGCGACCGCAGCGACACAGCCAGACCGCGCACTCCTGATGAACAGCTATGGACCAATGACCCTCTGTTTTGGTTCTCAGAGGAGCTCTGCTGGGCGTTGGAGCGAACTGTGGGTCCAGTAAGCCAAGCAGAGCAGCAGCCCTCACTGACTGTTGTATGGGAGAAGACACTGTTCTTGTGATGTTATGCGCTGAGTCTAGCGCACTGTGCGCACGTGATCTCAGATTTACAAAGGAAATCAATTTGACTTAAGGAATGATTCTTAACAGGGGTTCGCGCTACTCAAAATTTTTAAGTTGGCCTTAAGTAGCGAACTTTTGTTAAAGCCGCTTTACTAATACTAATATAAATGTACTATAGATACACATCTAGACCACATATTTAAAAACTTTAATCAGAACGAATATCTGTTAAATATCAATGATTTACAAAAAGACTTTTTTTCTTAGGTTCGACTAGACAGTATCGGCAAGCCCGTGGTATATGCAAAGCCTTAGTGAGGTGTTAAAGTTTGTTAAACGACTTACAACCCATGCCTGACACAAAAAGCCAGCCTTTGTACGAAGTATCTTGGAGCACACTAAGGAAACGTGCTAACGAGATGGGTATTCCGGCCTGGCAACTCGCAGAAAATTTAAGTTTTCATGATCGGAATGGCGAGCTATTATTATTTACTTCTGAAAATCACGGCGCAAAATAAGCTAAACTCAGAAAAGGAGGTAGCGGTACTTGATTTAGAATGCCTGAATTAAATGTGCCCGCCTGCCCTACTCATGGGGCTCCTCCAAGGTCTCTCCATACTCACAATTTTGCGGGTATCGTTCAGGCCGCCGAAGCCATTATCGACACCATTAGCGGCGTGGGAACTGTAAGTTACTCTAGGTGTCCGTACGGATATAGCTATAACTTTGAGGGTGTCGTTCGCGTTTTAGAAGATTTAAATACAACTATTAGCGGTATACAAGGTGGAGGCGGAGGAGGAACCGCTAGTGGTATTGCCGCCGGTTCAGGCATTTATATAACTCAAAGCGGCGATATTCAGATTATTAACGCCACCGTTTTATCAACATCTGGTGTTGCCTATACAGCAGGCTCTGGTATTTATCTTTCAGATGGCGGTACAAAATTTAATCTTTATGCAGAAGGAGAAGGTTCTGTTTCTGTTAACTACAGCGGAACACTGGCTTTAATTAGTGGCGCTCCTGCTGGAGGCGGTGGTGGCGGAGGCGCATCCGTTACTGTGTCGGGTGAGCCTGGTGCTGGTTATTCGACTGGTGATCTTTGGTTTGATACAAACGAAGGTCGATTATTTGTTTACGCATCTGGCGGAGCAGTTTCCGAACCCGCGTGGTATCAAACAAACGCTGAAGCTATCGCACTTAAGAGCGAAGTTCCTCCTTCTGGGACGGGTGAAAATGCTCCACCTCGTGATGGCAGTATTTGGTTTAATACACTTATGGGTTCGTTGTTTGTTTACGATGCAACGACTAGCGGATGGTATGAAACTGGACCTTCTCGTAGCTTTGCTTACGGAGCTGCTGCACCCGCAGCTACTAGCACTGAGGGCGCAGGCTGGCTAGACACAACTACAAACCGTCTGAAGGTGTGGGACGGATCTAATTGGGTCGATATCGATATTGATGGAGGTGTCTACTAATGGCTAATTATCAAAAAACTAAGCGCACAGCTTCTGGTGTTTCCACTGGGGATCCGGCTGTAGGCGAGCTTATTCTTAATACAGTTTCTGGTTATCTTTATACAACACGAGATGACGGAGCACTTGTTTTAATTAACAACGGTATTCCCGGCCCGACAGGACCTAGCGGTGTTGCTGGACCAAGTGGTGCCGTTGGTCCTAGCGGAGCTATTGGTCCTGCTGGTCCTAGCGGTGCGATTGGTCCTAGTGGATATACTTCTGAGCGTTATTTTCTTAACGCTTTCGATACGACTACTCAAACTAATCCCTCAGCAGCATCCGGTAACGCTTTCACGTACAACACCACTATTGACTCTCGTGGTGTTGCAGTTGTTTCTGGTTCGATGATTCAGGTAGCGAATTCGGGTGTCTATAACATTCAGTTCTCTGCTCAACTTGAGAAAAGTAGTGCTAACAAAGAAGATGTTGATATCTGGCTTTCTAAGAACGGTGTTGGAGTTCCTTGGTCAGCTACGACCATTGTTGTTGAGGGTTCTTCCGATCGTCAGGTAGCAGCTTGGAATTTTTTCTTAAGCATGGACACTAACGAGTTTGCACAGTTGTACTGGCATTCTGACGATCTCAATGTTGTTGCACTAGCTGCAAGTGGTCACGCTGTCCCTTCACACCCTGACATTCCTTCTATTATTCTTACAGTTAATAATGTTGATTGACACAAGCCTAGTTCTGAGTAAACTCACGTTGCGCTTCTGAATTTGAATGTCTAAACCCAAGAATACTAATCAGATCGATACTAAACCCAAAAAGACTCGTCAGGGGCAAGGACGCCACAGTCTTCCAAACCACGGTCGAAAGAAAAAAGTCGGTCAAGGACGCTAAAGTAGAACTACTACTAAGGTCGATATGGCAATCGTTTCATTCCTAACAGGTGAAACTATTTCAGCTGGCGATGCTATTTTCGTTTCAGCCTCAGGTTTAGCCTTCAAAGCGATTGCCAGCGACTCTTTTCAAAATGCCTCTGTGGCAGGAATCGCTATTGATGGCGGTGCTCAAGGGACTTTGATCAGAGTAAATCCTGATTCTGTCTACGATTCAGACTCTACCTTTGTTCCTGGAGTTCCACAGTACCTCTCAGCTTCAGTATCAGGTGCGTATGCTCCTTTTGAGGTTATAAATTCTGGTCTTATCAACAGCTCTCGAGCTTCTGTTTATTTAAGTAAAATCGGTTCGGCACTCACAAGCTCAAAAATAGAGATTGAAACGACAGTCCCTATTCTGTTGCAGAACCCAACATCTGTTCTTCTTCTTGAAGATAATGTCGTGCCTCTTCTGGATGCTATTCTGTTAGAGGATGGTTCTAGAATTGACTTAGAGACTTCTTTATAAAAATGGCCAGCCAAAAGATATCTGAACTTACAGCCCTCACCGTTTTAGCCAGCGGTGATTATTTTCCTGTAGTTCAATCTTCAGATACGTCTAATAAACGTGCTGGTATTGATGTACTTGACTCTCGTTATACATCTCAAGCAAGTGGCTTAGTCTCTCAAGAGACTGCTAACGCTGCTCTTGCTTCTGGTAATGCTGCTCTTTCAGACCTTACTGGCAAGGTTTCTAAAGCTGGTGATGTTATAAGCGGCACTGTTGTTTCTACATCTCAAAGTTACAGTGAGCCATCGGTTGTTGTTTCTTCAGGAGTTATTCTTCTTGATTTTTCATCAGCTAATAATTTTGAAGTTACTCTGGAAGGAAACTCAACCTTAGCTCCGAGTGTATCTCCCAGTGGCGGACAGACTGGCTCTATTCTTCTTCGTCAAGACGGAACTGGATCACGTACCCTCGCTTATTCCGGCGGATGGAGCTTTAGTAACGGGTCAGCTCCTACTTTAACTGTTACTCCGAGTGGCGTGGATCTGCTCGCATATTACGCTCCAAACACTTCTACTATTGTTTCTAATCTTTTGGCCGCTGTTTCTGGAGTTTGATATTTAGATATGTCTATTTTTAGTGGTTCTAACCCTCTCTTAACGACTATTACGGCTGCCGGTGGCGGAGCTGGTTATGAGATCCCCCGTAGTCTTAGGTTCAACAGTGCTGATAGTGCGTATCTAGATCGCACGCCTTCAGTTGAAGGTAATCGCAAGACGTGGACGTGGTCTGGGTGGGTGAAGAGGAGTAAAGGCGGAGCAAGGCAAGGGTTATTTGGATCATTGGTTGGCGGAAGCGTTTTTACTGAACTTGAGTTTGATGCAACAGACAAACTCAACATTTATGACTCCTCCGTTGGCGGACTTATCATCAGGACTACATCTGCTGTGTATCGAGACTTTTCAGCGTGGATGCACGTTGTTCTTGCTTATGACACTACAAACGCCACGGCAACTCAAAGAGTAAAGCTCTATGTAAACGGCTCGGAGATTACTGCTTTTTCCGTAAGTGCTGATCCTCCGCTGAATGCTGACACCCAAATAAACGCTGCTCAGCAGCATACTATTGGATCGCAACTGCCAGTGAGTGGTTTGTTTCTTGACGGCTACCTCGCCGACGTTCACCTCATCGACGGCCAAGCCCTAGACCCCACCAGCTTCGGTGAGTTCGACACCAACGGCGTGTGGCAACCCATCGACGCTTCGGGACTTACCTACGGCACCAACGGGTTCCACTTGGACTTCAGCGATAACAGCACCGCCGCCGCACTAGGGACGGACACTTCTGGAGCGGGGAACACCTGGACCGTTAATAACATCAGCGTCACTGCTGGTGCAGGCAACGACAGCCTCGTAGACTCCCCCACTAATGGCACGCAGACAGACACTGGTGCTGGTGGTGAGGTGAGGGGGAATTATGCGACGTTGAATCCGCTAATTTCGACTGGTTCAACTCTTTCAAATGGTAATCTTGATTACGCTTCTAATGCGACGTACCAAAGCGCTTTCTCGACAATCGGTGTCGCGACAGGTAAATGGTATTTTGAGGGCACCGTAGGTATCCTTGCGGTTGACGCTACAATAGGTGTTGGCTACGCACCATTTACAACCAGCACCTACGTTGGAGGCAGTCTCACTTCATGGGGTTACGAGGCTCTTAATGGTGATATTTATAACAACGCTGTTCCCAGCGCATACGGAGCAACCTACGGAGCTGGCGATGTAATCGGTGTTGCCTTTGACGCTGATACAGGAAAACTGTGGTTTGCCAAAAACGGTACTTGGCAAGCCTCTGGAGATCCTGCTACTGGAGTAAATCCAGCGGTAACGCTGACGACTGGCATTGACTACTTCTTTGGTGTGGCAGCAGGCAACACTGGCACATGGGCATGCAACTTCGGCCAACGCCCGTTCGCCTACACCGCACCAAGCGGCTTCAAGGCACTTTGCACCACCAACCTGCCGGAGCCAACGATTGCGGATGGTTCGGATTATATGGATGTTCTTACTTATACAGGTGATGGATCATCTTCAGAACGCACCATCACTGGTTTAAGTCTTGCGTCGGCTCCTGATTTGATTTGGGTTAAAAGCAGATCAAATTCATATAGACATATGCTTTGGGATTCCGTAAGGGGTGGATCATTAAACCTGTCTTCTAATGACACTGGGCAAGAATACCCGCTTTCAGATTGGGGTTACGGTTGCATTACTGGAAATGCTGCTGACGGCATCAAGGTGTCAAGAGGTAATCTTGCAGGATACCACGTCAATGAAAACAATTATACATATGTCGCCTGGTGTTGGAACGCCGGATCATCAACAGTCACCAACAACGATGGCACCATTGAATCTCAGGTGAGGGCTAATCCTAGTGCGGGGTTCTCGATTGTTACTTATACGGGGACGGGTTCCAATGCCACTGTGGGGCATGGGTTAGGTGTTGCTCCGGGAATGGTTGTTGTTAAAAACAGAACGTCTGGCACTACAGATGACTGGGTTGTATACCACCGAGGAATCACCAGTTCTGAAACTGGCGGTATTTTCTGGAACCTCACAAACGCATGGGGTGCCAACTCAACTTATTGGAACAGCACTGCGCCTACATCATCGCTGTTTTCTGTAGGAACTTATCTTTCAAAAAATACAAATACTTACGTCGCCTACTGCTTCGCCCCAGTAGACGGGTACTCTTCTTTTGGCAGCTACACCGGCAACGGCAGCGCAGATGGTCCGTTTGTTTATACCGGGTTTAGGCCGAGGTGGATCATGATCAAGAAAAGTTCAGCAGCATCTGCTGTCGGCTGGTACATGTACGACACATCGCGGGACACCTACAACCTCACTAAAAACTTCTTGGCTGCTAACTCATCGGCGGCTGAAGTTGCTGCTGGGGATGGCATCGATATTCTGAGCAACGGTTTCAAGCTGCGTGCCACTGGTACGGACATCAACGACAGCAGCCAAACGTTCATCTACGCCGCCTTCGCCGAGCACCCCTTCACCACATCCCGCGCCCGATGACTGAATATCTTTTATTTTGCTTTGGGGCGTTGATCGGCCTTTTTATCGGATGGTTTATCGGTTTTGGTATTAGAAGCCTTCGATGACCCCACAAGTGAACAAGTCTTGTCTTTCCACTAAAATGCTGCCAACGCCCTGAAATATTGTTGAGGATCTAAGTTTCTCCGTAACCTAAAACGTTTTATACTAATAACATCGGATATTTTAGGCTCGTGTTTCTTCTCGACGGCAAGCCTTTGGCCCTCGACAGGGCTTTTACACATGCAGGTACTCAGTATCCTGCTAACTGGCTTCGTCTTGCGAGCCCTTCTGAGCGTACTGCGATTGGAATCACTGAAACTCCTGACCCAACTCCCTACGATCAACGCTTCTACTGGGGATGGACGGCGAGCGGCACCCTGATTCCAAAAGATCACGAGCAGCTTGTGACCCTGTGGTCTGACACTACAAAGAACACAGCAAATACACTTCTAAACCCAAGCGACTGGATGGTTGTTAGGGAAGCAGACAACGGCACCGTGGTTCCAAGTGGAGTACGCACTTGGCGACAATCTGTACGTAATGCTTGTGAGGCCAAACTCACGAGTATTATTCTTACTCAAACTACTGATGAACTGGCGACCTACGTAACTTACTCCAGTCCGTCAGGTGCAACCACTGACTATAGTTACTGGCCTAGCTTAGAAGAATCTTCTTCACCTTCGGGTGCTACCACTGGTACTGTTATTTTCTAACTAAAGAGCCATGACTGATCGCGCAATTTTTAATCGTCGTTATTCATCCTTTACGGCAGACTCTACTGAAGTTTATCTCCTAAACGGTGCTGGCGTAACAACTACTGCTTCTAAAACTTCTTCTTTTACGGCTGGTGAATCTTTAACTCAAGGTACTCCTGTTTATGTTAGTGGTGTATATGTATTAGCCGCATCTGCTGCTTCTGGGGTTAATCCTTCTAATTACAACGTTATTGGGTTTACTGCTGAGTCTGCCTCTATC